>Ga0315285_10000660_pt1 | contig 35842 bp, 36 predicted proteins | sample YL17G09_36_MG_FD_203698 | JGI IMG/M metagenome (GOLD analysis project Ga0315285, IMG submission 203698) | Sediment microbial communities from Yellowstone Lake, YNP, Wyoming, USA - YL17G09_36 | ecosystem: Environmental > Aquatic > Freshwater > Lake > Sediment | place: USA: Wyoming | collected...
CGCCGGTGCGGTCCTGAATGATGCGAACACCGACCACCGATGGGATGCCGTTCGCCTCCAGCAGCGCCGTGAGGTCATCCTCGGTCGTCTGCCACGGCAGGTTCTGCACGTATGCTGTGTGCGTCGCCTCCATGTGACACATCCATGCCTTAGTAGGCCGCAGTGCTGTCGTTCACCAGCTCACCGCCTCATCCCTTACTTGGGATTCGACACATATGGTGCCGAGCCCCTGCCTCCCATCGGAGCAGGTCGAGAGGCGAAGCACCTCGGTGCGGCCGGCCGCAGGCCGGCTGCCGGGCACACCGGCCTCGCGGGCTGCTCGGGCTGGGCTGTGGCGGGGTGTGGCGGTGGCGCGGCCGGATCGGGTGCACGGATGGCGGGATGCGGCGCGGACCCGGCGCGAAATGGCGGCTGTTCCGGCGGCTGCTCGCCGGCCGGGCGCAGCCGGGCGCACCCCTGTTGGGCGACTGGCAGGCATCCAGGGGCATGTGGCAGCGGTGGGAGTGGTGGCGGGCAGCGCAGGTGGGGGGGTGCGCATCCTCCAGGGACCTCGAAAAGGGCGCCATTCGACGCCATTCGGCCGGCCGCGGGCGCGGGTGGCGGCCGGGGGCGGTGGAGCAGTAAGGGACATCTCATGACCCACACCACCCCCCCTAGCCGTCCGCCACGGGTCCCCTCGCCTCGTGGCACAGGAATTGCACCTGCCTCCCACGCGGCACTCCGACCCGCGCCGTGCGATCGCCTGACAGCACCGCGCGGCTCGCACGCGCTCGCCCAATAGCTGAGCCTAGAGCATCTCTGCCGCCGGAGAGCTGAGGAATGGGTGTGATCACTGACGTCCGTGCTCGGCCCGCCGATGCCCTTCCAGCCCTGATCGAGACCCGACAGGCGACCGTCGGCGTCATTGGCATGGGCTACGTCGGGTTGCCGCTCGCCATGCTGTTCGCCCGAGCCGGCTTCGGCGTCATCGGTTTCGACACTGACCAACGGAAAGTCGACCAGCTCAACGCTGGACGCAGCTACATCAAGCATATCGCCGCCGCCGGCATCAGTGACCTTCTGCACCAGGGCGCGTTGAGCGCAAGCCACGACTTCACCCGTCTGGCGGAGGCGGATGCTGTCCTGGTCTGCGTCCCTACGCCGCTGACCCCCAATCGCGAACCGGACCTGAGCTGTGTCATCAAGACAGCAGAGGCCATTGCCGCCGCCCTCCGGCGGGGGCAACTCGTCGTGCTGGAGAGCACGACCTGGCCCGGCACCACCCGCGAGGTGGTCAAGCCGATCCTAGAGAGAACGGGCCTGCGGTGCGGCGAGGACTTCCATCTCGCCTATTCCCCCGAGCGCGAGGATCCGGGCAACCCCAGGTACACCGCCGCCGATATCCCCAAGGTGGTCGGTGGCGTCACTCCGGAGTGTACGAGGATTGCCGCCACCCTCTACGGGGCCGCCGTCCCCCGGGTGGTGAGCGTTTCCTCCCCCGATGTCGCCGAGTCAACGAAGCAGCTGGAGAACATCTTCCGGGCGGTGAACGTGGGCCTCGTGAACGAGCTGAAAGTGCTCTTCCACCGAATGGGCATCAGCATCTGGGAGGTGATCGAGGCCGCCTCGACCAAGCCGTTCGGGTTCATGCCCTTCACCCCAGGCCCGGGCCTGGGCGGACACTGCCTGCCGATCGACCCGTACTATCTGACCTGGCGCGCCAGGCAGTTCGAGGTGCCGACCCGCTTCATCGAACTGGCGGGCGAGATCAACACCGCCATGCCTGCCTACGTTGTCTCGCGCCTCGCCGAGGAGCTGAACCGCGAGGGCAAGTGCTTGAGCCGCTCCAAGATCCTGCTGCTCGGGATGGCGTACAAACCGAACGTTGACGACCTGCGCGAATCGCCCACGCTCAAGCTCATCGAGCTGCTGCGGGAGCAGGGCGCCAAGGTGTGCTACAACGACCCGCACATCCCGCGGCTCCATCCTACCCGGCACTACGATTACGATCTCGTCTCGCAGGAACTGACGCCAGACGCGCTCATGGGCGCGGATTGCGTCGTCATCGTGACCGATCACGCCGCCTACGATTGGGAGTACATCGTGACGCACGCACGGCTTGTCCTCGACACGCGGAATGCGACCAAGGAGGTCGGTCACGGCCGCGAGAGAATCCGCTTCGCCTGAGCGACACGGCCGGGGCAGGCGGTCACCCAGCAGGGCGGGAAGAGGAGATTGTGGCTCGCTATCTGGTCACAGGCGGCGCCGGCTTCATCGGCTCCCACATCGTCGAGCGCTTGGTGGGGCTGGGCGAGTCAGTGGTGGTTCTCGACAATCTGAGCACCGGCACCCTCGGCAACCTCGCCCCATGGCTGGAGTCCGTGACCTTCGTGCAGGGCGACATCCGCCATCTCCCTATGGTTCGGGAGGCGTGCGTCGGCGCCGACTACGTGCTGCACCAGGCCGCCCTGCCATCCGTCCCCAGGTCAGTGAAGGATCCCATCGCCAGCAACGATGCGAACGTGAACGGCACGCTGAACGTGCTTGTCGCGGCGCGGGATGCAGGCGTCAGGCGGGTCGTCTACGCAGGCTCCTCATCCGCTTACGGAGACACGCCCACTCTCCCGAAGCGAGAGGACATGCCCGCGAGGCCGCTCTCGCCGTATGCTATCTCCAAGTATACGGGCGAACTCTATTGCCAGGTCTTCGCTACACTATACGGTCTCGAGACCGTGGTGCTGAGGTACTTCAACGTCTTCGGCCCGCGCCAGGATCCGACCTCTGATTACGCCGCGGTCATCCCGAAGTTCATCATGGCGCTGCAGCAGGGCACCCGGCCCGTGATCTACGGCGACGGCGAGCAATCACGCGACTTCACCTACATCGCCAATGTCGTCGAAGCCAACCTGCTCGCATGCCAGGCCCAGGGGGCGGCCGGGGAGGTGATCAACATCGCCTGCGGGAAGCGGACATCGCTGAACCAGCTCATGCGCGTGCTGGGGCGCATCGCCCACTCCCACCTCGAGGCGGTGCACGGAAAGGCGAGGGCCGGGGATGTGAAAGACTCTCTCGCCGACGTCGCGAAGGCACATCGCCTCCTCGGATACAGCCCCGCCGTCTCGCTCGAGGAGGGGCTGGCGCTGACCTCCGAGTACTACGCACGTCTGTCCGCCCAGCGCGCTCCCTGCCCGCCGTCCGCCGGGCTCTCCGCGGGGAGCGCGGGGCGATGTGTGGGTGTCAAACCCCGGTAGGACACCCCAGCGCGGCATCCGAACTTGTGCGGCGGCCAGGATCGGCCTATCCGGACAATGTGGGGCCATTCGGCGGCGTCTTTGGGCGCCGCTTCTTCTTCGCAGGAGTACGCCCGCGTGGGGTATCCCGAACCGCTGCTTCTCTGGTCGTGCGCGACATAGCGTTGAATGCGTAGCCTGCCGGCGAGCAGTGGATGCTCCATCTCCGGCAGGCCGCTCGGCAGCAGCCGCCCCCCTCGCGACTGCAGGCCGCCGTGCGTGCTCTGGAACGCGCCACTGACGTGGGCCCTACGATCGCTGTCCCCTCCGCACGGCTGTGCCGTTCCCTTGTCCTCGTCTCTCAGGTCAACAGGGCCCGCATCCGCCTGGAGACTGCTGTCCGAAGCCCACCTACCACCCACAAGCAGACTACCCGGGAAGTGCGCGCACTCGAGCATGACTTCCCCATCGGCTATCCGACTACGTCTGCTGTACCGGCACACCGCCAGACTGACGGTCCGGCGCCGCCGAGCGGAGGCTCTGCTCGCACACGCCGGGCACAGGATTCCGGCTGGCCGCCTAACGATGGGGCGAAACCAGAGGTCGTTGACGGGGAAATGCTGACGCGCGACCTGCAGCCGGGTCCCCCCTCATGAGTCCACCAGCCCCTGCTTCAGAGCTTTGCGGACGGCCTCGATGCGGTTCCGCACCTGGAGCTTTCGGAACACTCCCGCGATGTGCACCCGGACAGTGCTTGGGCTGACATACAGTGCTCCCGCGATCTTGTCGGTGCTTGCTCCGACTGCGAGCAGCCGCAGCACCTCCAGCTGTCGCGGGCTTAGGTTCGGCCTGTGATCGGCACCCCCCGGCTGCTCACGCAACTGCCCAACTCCCCGCGTCATCGCTTCCCGTTGCACCCAGACCTCTCCCGCACAGACCGCCTTGAGCGCTTTCACCACCAGATCAGCGGTCGCGTCTTTCAGCACGAAGCCTTGAGCCCCGTGCTGAAGTGCTTGCGAGAGCGCCTCCTCGGCGCCGGATCCCGCCAGTACGACCACGGGGGTCTCGGGGCAGACGCGGTGCAGTTCCCTCACCAGCGCGCCACGTTCTTCGCCAGGCAGGAGGAAAGCCGTCAGCACCACATCGGGCCGCAGTTTGAGCGCCTTGGCAATCGCCTCGCTCGTGCTCGCCGCGTCGTCCACCACACGCACCTTCGGACTGCGCTGCAGAAGGGCGCGTATCCCCTCTCGGAACAGTCGCTGGCCATCCACGAGCAGCACTCGGAGGTACGGCCGTTCCTGCTGAGGCGCGGTGTTCCGCCCGGGAATCCGCCGGGACCGGTCCCGACCAGCGGCCCTCGTACGGTTTGGTACCTCGGCTCGCATAGCTACCCCCCTGGCTTGTCTGGCTCGCGATCAGACCTGGTCCGTTCCTCTCACTGCACGCCACACCAAGGCAAGCCTGTGCTGTGAAGGACTGGGCCGGCCGTCGTCCTAGGCGCCGACAAGGAGGTAGCTCACGGAACAGGACGTCTGGACGATTAGGTCCTCTGATTATACGTTACGCCACTGTGTACCGCAAGGTCGTAGTTCCGCTTACCCCCTAAGTGAGCGGAAGCTTAGCTCCGATTTGCACTCTCCACGCATTTCCCCCCGCCCCCGAGGGGTGCTAGACTACCACTTACTCCGACGGGGTGAGTCGCGGGCGCTCGGAGGCTCTGAGGGCGCGTGCCGCGAGTTGCTGGTTCCGGGCTTAGAGTCTTCTAGCAGTGTGACGACGCAGTTGTACGTCACTGTACCTCATCGCAGTCAGCTCTGCCCGACTACGGCTGTGGAGGATCGGCGCTCGGGATGAGGTGCTTGCTGCAAGCGGCGGCTATGCGGGCACGGTGGTCTCCTGTCCTCTTGCTGGCAGGAGTGCTCTTCGCAGACGTTTCCTTCGCGACTCCGAATCCTCTCCTGTCTGACGCCCAGCGGCGGGACGATCCGCGCATTGTCCAACCCTCTCCGACGGTAGACGCCGACGGGAACTACATCAGCGACTTCCTCGAGGAGAAGCTCGCGGAGGGAACCTACGCCACGGTGGCGCTGGAGGGGGAGCCAGGCCTCACGGCGCGAGAGCCGCCGGCCGATCTGCTGGTCGCGTTCGATCACGTGCCGACTATGGGCGACGTTCGGACCATCGAGGCGCTCGACGGGCAGGTGCTCGAGGCGTGGGATGAGTTGGTCTACGCGATGCGCGTCGTGCTGCCCCCTTCGTCCGTGGGCCGCCTCGCCTCTCTGCCGGGAGTGATGCTGGTGGAGGAGAATGCCGCTACCTCGGCTTCCCTATATCTGAGCACCCGCCAGACCAGAGCGCGCACGGTATGGGCGGCCCCCTACTCCAAGCAAGGTGATGGCAACCATAACATTGCGGTGCTCGACAGCGGCATAGACGCCACGCACCCCGACTTCTCCGCCACGGGGAAGATCGCCGGATGGGTGGACGAGATCGGGCAGAACTACTCCAGTCCCCACCCAGGTTTCTACACCAGCCCGGTGGACATCGCCGGCCACGGGAGCGCGGTTGCGGCAATCATCGCGGGGCCTGGAACGCAGGCCGGACTCGGTTCGACCTTGGACATCACCCAGCCCATGCCGCTGGCCAATGTCAGTCCGTTTCTGCAAGCCTACTTCCCGCTAGGCGTGGGCGCCGCAGGCGGCACGGTCCAGCTTGGTCTCAAATGGGCTGATACGGACCACCTCGGCGGCGGTGCAGTGAAGATAAGCCTGTTCGATGCAACTGGCACCTCGGCGTTGTCGTTTGCTTCCCACGCCAATCAGGGGACCCAGCCGCTCACCCTTTCCGGCCCGTACTCAGTGTCTCCCGGCACGCAGAGCTACGTCTGGCGGGCCGAACCATCGAAGAACTTCCACCGGACCACTGATCCGTCTCCCTGTTGGGTGCAGTCCACGTCGCCGATGCAGCCGATCGGAGACGGCTACAACCTAGTGCAAGGCCTGGCCCCGAGCGCGGACCTGGTGGGCGTGAAGGTGCTCGACGATCTGGGGAGGGGGCTCGACAGCGCCACCCTCAACGGTCTCACTTGGGTGAGCACAAACAAGGCCGCCTACCATGTCGTGGTGGCGAATCTGAGCCTGGACAGCAGTGGGGGGACGATCAGGTCGACGGTTGATACGGCCGTCAACAACCTGACCAGGGTCTCCGGTATCGTGGTCGTCTGCGCCGCTGGCAATCAGCGTCAGGCCGCTTCCGGGCCGCGCATCTACAGCCCCGCCTCCGCCTCGGCCGCGATCACGACCGCCGCGACGAACGAGAACGACGCCATTACAGACTACAGTTCCTATGGTGACACCGGTGTCTCGAAGCCGGATGTGGCGGCCCCAGGGGGCAGTGATTCGACTCACCGCAGAATCATCACCGTAGATGCGAACGGGGGCGATCCCCTCCACGAGGGAGTCACTGACCCCGCCTGGCACCACACACCGGAGGACCCTTACCCAGAGGCCTTCAGCAACGACTACACCGCGGTGCGCGGCACCTCGTTTGCCGCGGCGCACGTGGCCGGGGCCGCGGCCCTCGTTGCGCAGAGCCTGGGCACCTGGAACTACACTAGCGCACAGGCGCGCAAGGTGAAGGCGCTGCTGGAGATGACCGCCACCGAGACCAACACGCCGGCCGAGTATGCGCCGGATCCCGCGCTCGACCGGGGTAACAGGGACACGTCGGAGGGCTACGGACGGCTCAACGTGGATGCGGCGGTCGAAGCGGCCAGCATGAGTTGCCCGGTCGGCTCTCCGCAGACCGGCAACTTGCGTGCCGGAGTGACCTACAAGCAGTGCTGGGCCCGATACCTCGATGCGACGGTCAACACGATCTACACTGTGACGCTGGCCAACCCGCCTGGCGGGGACTACGACCTTTATGTGTATCAGGACACCTCCAGTGACGACGGAAGTGTCAGCCTGGGATCCGTGGGCGACCCTGTCCTCCAGGGAAAGAGCACGAGGGCGGGAACCGGCGGAGCCGAGCAAGTCGTGTTCCAGCCACTGGTTGCAGGTCGCTACTACGTCGTGGTCAAGCGCGTTTCTGGCGGCGGGAACTTCACGCTGACCTGCACTGTTTCTGTGCTCGGGGTTTCGGTCACCCCCGGCACATGGGCGCTGGGGGCCGTGGCGAAAGGCGCGACCAAGGCGACGTGGACGAGCAACACCCCGGCACTGGGCGGAGCCTACACCGCCACCAACACCGGCACCGGCAGCGAAGTGCTCGGGATCAGCTCCTCCTGGAGCAGCCCGGGGTTCTGGGCCCCGACCCAGTGGCAGGCAGCCGACCGATTCGTTATCAGTTGGGGACAGACCGCCACCAAGGGCACGCCGCCCTCCTACTTCTGGTTCGACACGAATTCCATCTACCTGGCCCTCGACCAGAACAACCCGGCGCCTCTGTCCCCCGGCGCGAGCTTCGCCTTCGACCTGAAGTTCGATGCCCCCACCTCATCGAGCAGTACCAGCCAGAATGTCATCACGGTCACGGTGGGGGCGTATCCCCCACCCTAACGGCAGACACCACCATGGGAGAGGAGAGAGGCGGCGAGCCGGGCGGCAAAGCAGCTCGCGACTCTCTTTGGTCTGACACTCGGGCCTTGGGTGCCCACAACAGGAGGGAGTAAGAAGGATGAGAAGACTGCTTATGTTGTGCCTCGTCGTAGCTGCGCTCCTCGCACTGGCGTCGTCGGCCTTCGCCGGCCCCAGTGCCGGGATCACTGTGACGGTGACGCTTCAGAGTATCAGCGTCGGCGTGAGCCCAGGAAGCTGGGCGATCGGCGTGATCACGGCCGGCACACTCGCCACCAGCTCTACCTTCACGGCAACCAATAACGGGAACGTGGCGGAGGACTTCACCATCTCAACCGTCGCCACCAGCCCAGATGGTTGGGCTCCTGGTGGTTCCTCTGCTGTCGACCAGTACTGGCTGCAGTTCGGGACCACGACCATTGGCACGAGTCCAGTGGCGCTGGCGAGTAATGTCGCGGCGAGCGGGAACAGCACGTTCAGCCTCAAGTTCACCGCGCCCGCGACCGGATCCGCCGCGACCGGACAGGACAGCTTCACTGTCACAGTAGCAGCCGCTGCGCACTAATCCCTGCTATGGGCGTGCGTCTTCGCGTCCGCGGGGCGGGGAGACGCACGCCCTCCGACCAGCCTTGCGTGCGCAGGCCTGAGGTGTGCTGAGCATCACCATGCCGTGCAAGAATAGAATAGCGCTCTTGTCCGCCGCTCTTGCTTTGTTGGCGACGGCCGTCGCCGCGCCGGCCGGGGGCGCGCGCGACCAGCAGCCGGTGCTCGGCCTAGCCGTGCAGCCGGGAGGGCTTCTGATGCAGGACGTGAAGCTGGGAGAAACCTATGATCTCCAGCAAGTGGCCGGGATCACCCTGGCGATCTTCAACCAGGACGGTCAGGCTCACGCCTATCTCCTCTCCACCCACCGGCCTTCCCAGTCCGGGGGGAGCAAGCCGCCGCCCGGCTACACCGACCTACCAGATCCCTCCTGGTTCTGGTTCGAACGCACGGAGGTTACGGTTCCCGCGCAGAGCTCCAGCCAGGTGCGGATGTACCTTCGTATCCCTGACGACCAGCAGTATGCGAACCAGCGGTGGAGTGTGACCGCGGGGGTGACGGGCAAGCCGCGGCCGGATGAGTCCATCGCCCTCGCCGTCTACCCGCGCTACGAGATCGAGACCGTCGCGCTCGGCCGTCCGGAGTTGCAGCACAAGCCGGACGGGGAGTTCGGGCTGGTCCCCAGCACCGTGGTGCTGGAGGGGATGCACCCCGGCGACTGGCGCGAGTCGGAGTTCTACATCTGCAACAGCGATAGGCGCGGGCGCCGCTATCGCTTCCGCGTCGTCTCCCAGGACGAGGCAGAGGGGAAGCTGCACATCACCAAGTCTCCGGCCTTCTCGTGGATGCCTGACCCGGGCTGGATGAGAACGCGGGAGGCGAGGGTGTTCGTTCGTCACAACGTGGCCATGCCGGTGCGTTTCCGGGTGAAGCTGCCGCGATCGGTGGTGCTTCCGGACGGCGGCTGGGAGTCGATCCTGCTGGTCACGAGGGATGACGGCCTGACTCGCTTCCTCCGCGTTCGGGTGCCCTCCCCGCCCACGCCCGGCCAGGAAGGTGCGAACTGATGCCGACACGTTACTCAGTATGGAGAGCACACCCGCTGCTCATACTTGCGGCGCTGCTCTGCCTGTCGGCAGCTCCCCTCCGCGGCGCACCAGCCATCCAGGTGACCGTAACGCTCCTCGAGGTCACGGGAAGGATGGTCATCGCGCCGCCGGGGCAGCGCGCGCCCGCCGGTGCCACCATTGTCTATGGCTTCCAGGTTCGAAATGCGACCACCATCACCCAGAGCTTCCGCCTCTCCGTGCAGGGGCCGCCAGGCTGGAAAACAGTGCTGGCGCATGGCCACTCAGGCAAGGCTGGTCCACTCGCCCCCGGTGAGGCGACCATCGTCCCTCTGGAGGTCACCATTCCCAAGAGGGCCAGCGTTGGCGCCGTGGGTGTCGTCACGATGACTGCCGTGACGACCGGAAGCCCCCGGTTCCAGGACTCCGATTCGGTGACCACGACGGTGGTGCCTAAGGGCGCCTCCGCAGCCCTCGTCTCCGCGTCCCGTAGCAGCGCTCTGGCCGCCAGTTCTGGGCCGCGTGCCAGTCCGGCGGCACGCCCTTACTCGCTCCTGTGGCCGGAGCTAGGGAGCCAATGGTCCTGGCCTTGGCCTCCCTTGCTCAGCTGGGAGCCGGGCGTAAGCGGAGGGGAGTCGCCGTCCGTCGAAGGCTTCGCCACAGCCCGACCAGCGTTGTGACCTGAGGGCATCCTCTCCGGCACCGCCGCGATTCCGTCGGAGGCAGGGGCATGCAGCATGCTAAGCCATGCGCGCGGGGGGTTGCCGACGACAGCACCGCGCGGGACACAATGCGTGTGTCGGGTGCCTATAGCACCGTGCCGGGCGGGTTCTGGGCATGACCCGGCTGACTCCCTCCCGTGTCATCTGGGGCCGGTAGGCGGCTCCTTCGGGTGCCGCCTGATGCGTAGGCGTCAGCACGCGTAGTGACCGTTGCGAACGGCCCCGGCCACCCCCGACTCCGGCCATCCCCCTCAAGCTCGAAGCCACTACCCGGGGTCCCGTCGCGGACCATCGGGCTGCGTCCTTCCCCGGACACGCGGGCAATAGCATGCCGGTTGGCGCCGTGATGTCAAGCCGGCTCCATGGGCCTATGGCAACGACATTGGGCCTCAGAGCCCCTGTAACGCCGCCTGTTTGGCGACAAGAATGGACTTGACTTGCTTGCCCACCAGAGCGTGAATGACCTCCTGACTGGCGGCACCAGAACGCCATGTCAGGAGGTGTGGCCACCATGGTGATGAGCAGACAGAACATGCCGGTAGTCGTCAGTGCCCGATCGCGAGAAAGCCGGGGAACACCTGATCGCGGGGTGTCGGGGGACCTGACCTGGGACCGGGCGATCCGGCTCTTCCTGGAAGGCTGGGCGGCCGACCATCCGGGGATACGGCCGCGCACACTCGGGCACTACCGCGATCAGCTGGTGACCCGCGTTGCGGCGTTTGCCGAGGAGCGGGGGATCGCCGATGTGCGTGAGTTCAGCCGGCACGACCTGCGCGGGTTCGTCGCCTGGCTCGACGGCCTGGTGACCTACGCTGGGAGCCCGCTCACCCCGCGAGGGAGACAGATGGCCTTGGATGCGGCGAAGCGATTCCTCCTCTGGCTGCACCAGGAGCGGCTGATCCCGGACGATATCACGGCCGGGGTCAAGAAGTACCGCCTGGACAAGGACCCGGAGCCCAGAGCCACCCCGAGTGCGGATCTGCCCCTGACCATCTGCGAGGGTAAGGAGATGGTCAGGCCAGAGGTGGCCGGCCTCATGGCCTCGTGGCTGCGGATCAGGTCTGAGACCTGCTCTCAGCTAGGCGAGGAAGATGCGCTATTCGTGACGCTGGGGCCGAACCAATGGTCCCGCTTAACAGCCAGGGGAGGGGAGCCGGACCCGCACTGCCGTCCCGCGGGCGAACGCATCAAGACGGACGCGGTTCGGGTGATCCTGAAGCGGGTCGCGGCCAAGGCCGGGGCCGACCCGAAGCTGGTCACGCCCTACCGGCTGCGGCACTACTTCGGCCTGACCTCAGCGATGGCCGGAGTGCCTACCACCGCCCTCATGCGCGCCATGGGCCACCGCAGCCCGATCATGACCGCCCGCTACTCCGAGTTCGCCGACTCCCAGCGCAGATGGGCCTTCGCCAAGGCTGATATCACCAAGGGAGTAAGCCTACGCGGCTGTGACGGCTTGATCTAGATGAGCCATCTGATCGCGTTCGTTATGATCAGATGTAGGGGAGATGCTCCGCGGGCAGCCCAATGCAAGCAGTGGCAGCTGGCGGTTGGTCTGGGATGACCTCACAGGGCCACCTCTACTCCGGGCTCAGGTCAGCGCGACCATGTCTCTCACGTCGGTCTCCCGTCGTGCTCACCAGGGACGTGGTCAGCTGAGCAGTGACCGCCAGGCCAGTTGGAGGTCGGCCCGAGCAAGGATGAAGACGCCGCCACTGAGCGCACAGGGAGCATACTCCTTACGAGGTCCTGATGGGCTGCCTGTATCTGTGCGTATACAGCCGCGAGCGACTTGCCGAAGTCTGCTGGTAGGACGACGGGGCTCTCGAGGATGTTGTGGAGAAACACGCTCATTGGCATCAGGCTGGGTGTCAGCTCGCGAAGGTGCGCCATCTCGCGGGCCGGGCAGTAGCGCACCGGAATGCCCAGCCGAGACTGGAGGCTTGTCAGTCTGCGGCCCAGGGTGCGGGCTGGTTCCGGGCCCACGATCAACACGAAGTGGAGCGGTCCCAGCGTGGGCAGACCGCGCCGGACATCACCGACGTAGTCGACTAGTGCCCGCTCATCTCGCGCGGGAAGCGCATAGGGCCTCCTGCTGCTCTTCGTCTCGAGAAGGAACACGAAGCGGCTTCCCTGGTCAGCGGATATGCAGAGGAGGTCCACTGACCTCTCGCCCTCTCGCGTGGGGACCACGTAGAACCCGAGTGATTGTGTGACCAGAGCGATCTGCTGCTCAAAGACTCTCTCAACCCTCTTCTCACCATAGACTTTGGCAACCTCAGGAGCCCGTCTGGCCAGCAATGACAGCTCTGGCAGGCGCACTGAGGAGAAAGGGCCATAGAGGTGTTGGCTGTTCCCTCGGGGGTGGAGCTCGTAGTACGCTGTGAGGAACTGACCGATCGTACGCACCATGCGGGTGGCAAGCAGTCGCTGCTCGACACGAGGCGACACTTCGGCCGACTCGGCCATGTTGGCGAGACCCGAGTGTGCGGATCTCTCCACATCGCGCACTAGGTCGTGCGGGACCCGAACGCGTACGAACCCATGCAAGGCGGTGGCAGCAATCAAGCCTACGGTGTAGATTGCGCTCAGCGCTCGTGCTGACCAGTACGTGGCCGACTGCTCCCCGGACTGCGGCACCGGCGCACCCTGAATGGCGTCGTGAGCACGCAGCATTGCAGCCGCTGCCTCTGACATGTTGGCGGCATTATCCGGAGCATCCTTCATTAGCCTCCGCATCACGAAATCTAGGTGACCGCCCACACACAAGAGTGCTCGATTCCACAGGTCTGATCCCGCTAGCGTGGACACGCGCCCACAGCCGGGGCACTTCGCTTGCACCTCTGAAACCACGATAGAGCCGTACTGCTCGAAGAGCATTGTCCAGTTGTCGCAGAGACGACAAGCGGCGCGCACGAGCTGGTCCGGCCTCACTCGAGTAAGGGAGCATGACTCCGGTCGGGGTAACGAGGCGATCTGCGCTAGATCCTTAGCTAGTGAGAGCCTGCTTACCTGGACGATAGAGGGACGTGCGATGTCCGGCACAGTCGCCACCCCTGGATGCACGGCTTGCACTCGTACTGAGGGACGCTTCCCAGAGAGCATCATACCACATGAAGGGAATGGCGTGCATGTCGCCGGGCCCTCTGCGAAGGTACGGTGATCCCAAGTCGATTGGGTGAGCGCGGAAGGCACGAGGGCAGTCCGGACGCGGAAGCGCCAGCCCCAGATGCATCGGCTACCGGGCCGAGTTGGACGAACTACGCTCGCACCCTATGCCGTTCTGATGCTGACACCCCGCCCTCTTCCTGCTAGAATCAGGGCGGTTACAGCCCGCCGGGCGCGACCAGCTGAGATTCGCATACCCGGTCTGCGCCCGAAATGTGACCGGAAAAGGGCGGCTGAGGCGCGCTGCTGTGCGCTTCTCAGGGCTGTCTGTACCTTGTTGTCTTGCGGAAACGGACTTTGTCGGATACGGTGCCGGCGTAGCTCAGTTGGCAGAGCGGCTGATTTGTAATGGCGTGATCGCCTCCGAGGGTCGAACGGCATCGAATGGCAGTGTTCTGGCGTTTTTCACATCGGTGTTACCCTCGTGGAAGGCAAGTGCGGTACGCGGCAAGGGCCGTCACCCCCATAGGTCAGGGGCCAAGGGGTTGAGAGGCATAGCGCAGGCGACATGGCTTGCCGTCTTCGCCAACGCGGGAATAGGTCAGATTGCGCCAGATGTGTGCCATTCGATGACACGATCCGATCACCGCAACGCTAGCTTCTGCCATCGGGGGCCATAGCCATGGATCCCGCGTTGCGGGAGAGTACCGGATGCCAACGCCGCCGTGCCGCAGCCGTAGGTGAGGCCCAGATCCGACCCGGCCCCACGCACGGCTAGGCGGTCTGCCTCACCATCCCTCGGGCCGATGTGCGGAACCCCTAGCCATCGGTTGCTTCCGCACCTGCAGTGCTACCCCGGCGGCGATGACCAAATCGTCATGGCAGCCATCTAGAGCTTCCTGGCGGCCACCTTCCTTTGTGACGAAGGTGAGGAGCTGCTCGATCAAGGCCAATGAACGGAACAGAGCGGCGTCTTCCTCGACGGTGCTGGCAAGATCGTCGATGAGGACCGGACGAGTCTGCGCAGTGGAGGGCCAGCCGAGCTTCGGGCCTGACCTGTCTGGGCCGATGTGGAAGAACAGCATCGAGTACCAAAGGTGGTTGCGCAATTCAGACAGCACGGTGTACCCATGCGCATCGGCCTCGACCCCGATCATCGCCCGATTGTAGTGCATGCCCACAGCCGCCAGCAGTCGCGCGAAGTGGTGCGCTTGCCAGTGGCCGCAGAGCTCCCCTACCTGCGCGCCCGAGTCCCGCGCTACGATCACTGCGGCCGAGTAGTCTCCGTCTTCGGTTCCCATGGCTGTGTCTCCGCCGATGCAGTAGCGACGTCCCGGCTCAGGATGCTCCCAGATAGTGAGCCGGCCCGGGGCGACCTGCAGACGTTCAGGGCTCCGCATGGTTCCCATGCGCGGCAACACTAACGAGTCGATAGCCTGGCCGGGCTGCGCCTGAGCCCGCTCCCGCGCCCTCAACAGCGCTGCCACGTTGAAGACGCACCGGCCGGTCGTCAGAAAACAGCTGACGTCGTCTTCGACGAATTCCTGCGGAAAGCGCTCGCCGAACTCCCGCACCCTTGCTCTTCTCCACCGGAGCTGCCCCTCATCGAGATGGTAAAGGCGCTGCAACTCCGACTCTCGCGCACTGAGTTCTCCAAGCGGTGGTCCCTCGTCGATCCTGTAGGACTCATCCTCAAACCAGCCAAAGAGATGTGGCGTCCAGCCGTTCAAGCCCTGGCGCGCTTCCGTCCAGAGACTGTGGAAGTGGCCACCCGCGCCGTTCGGGGTCGACTCCAGAGTGATCGTGCCGGAATCGGGAACCGCGGCAGCCAGCGCCGCGAGAACTTCCTCCGGCCTCGTCCAGTGCGCGTATTCCGAACCGTGCAGCAGATCGATACTCATGCCTCTGCCGAACGCCGAGCTTCCGGCTGTGCCGGTCCAAAACCGACTCCCGAGCGACGGCCAGAATAGTTCAGTCCGGGTAGCGCGTCCGAGCGGGTGAGTGTCATGCCACCACTGAGGAAGATGATCGACGAAGCCTCGGATCGCCTCGAAGATCCGTTCCGCGCTGCTCTGCTCATGGGCAACCATGACAGCGTGGGTCTGGGGTCTCACCAGGCATTCAGACAACATCCTAGCCCCAATATAGCTGGTGGCGCCAACTTGGCGTGGCTTGAGGACGAGGTTCCTCCTACTCCAGTGTTGGTGGAGCCAGCGCTGGGCGAAGTTGAGCTTGAACGGGACGACCCGGCGGTTCTTGTCCCTGATCCACAGGAACTCTTCAATGAAGCGAGCCGGATCCGCGCGCCAGATCCTCAACGCCCTCAGCGGCGCCGCATCGTCGAGCGGATCACGTCGGTGTGTTGCCACGGCCGGCCTCCTCTATCGCCCGTGCCAACTCTTCGTCCGTCAGGCCGAAGAAGCTGACATCCATGCCCGCCTGTTCCGGAGCCGGCCGCAGCAGACCGAGCTGGCGGAGATTCTCGGCCCGCTGCTGGTTGGCCGCGATGACTGCCCGCAGTGCCCGCGCGCGAGCAGGTGTACCGGGCGCGGCCGAGTAGAATTCGGTCCATCCTTGCTCGACAGCCGAGCGGAAGTTCGCGTCGATATCGGCAGCCAAGTCGCTCAGGCCAGAAGCCATCTCGGCCTGTTGGGCCAGTTGCTCTTTGGCTTGCTCGCGAGCAGCGCGAAGGTCGCGGCTTATCGTTCGCGGACTGCACTGCAGAAGCTCAGCGATCTGACCGACGGTCAGGCCGCGAATGCTGGCGAGATACAGTGCCTGCCGGCGGCGCTCGGCAAAGCGTACTCTCTCTTCTGTTGACTGCCGGTCCCCGGCCATACTCCTCGCCTCCTCTTGTGCGCTGGGCGTCGCCTCGCCGCCACAAACAAAAAACGCGACGGTCTTTTCTCCGGGCCAATGACCCGGTGAAAAGGCCGCCGCGTCTGCGTGACGTAGGCGATCCCGGCGAGTAGATTACGCTAGACCGCCCTTCTTGTCAACACCGATCGCGTCGGGGACAGCGCGGCGTCCACGTCCAGGTTAGTCACACCCTCAGGCCCTGGACAGCCCCACCCGGAGACACGGACCACGCCATGCCCGTTGGCGACGTGATGTCAGGCCGGCGCCACCGCGATTGGCCGCGGTACATGCCATCACACGGGCTCCTCGTGCATTTCGACGTTCTGAGTCAGCCCGTTGACCACCTCGGCTGAGGGCGCCTCAGTTCCCGGCATCGTAACAGCGGCGCCTCCCGCTGCCACGGCCAGTTTGAGAGACTCGTCCCAGCCCTTGTTCTGATCTCTGGCGAAGATGAACGCTCCCAGCGCGGCGTCACCCGCACCTACTGGCGATACGACCTCAACCGGACGATTCAGCCACGCGTGGTGAATGCATCCCTGCTGCACCAGCAGCATCCCAGCGCCACCGAGTGTGATCAGCGTTGCGCTCAGATCCGGGTACTTGGCACGAAACGCGATCGCCTGGCTCAGCAACCGTTTCCAGAACTCGCTCCGCTCGTCCCCTTCGCCTCCACACGTCGACTGGCACCCTCGCCTGAGGATCTCTTCCTTCTCGGAGGGTGATAGCTCGCCAGTCTTCTCAGCCGGACTCAGCAAGCCGTCACCCATGAGTTCGTTGAACTCAGCTATGTTCGGCTTGACGATGTCCGGCCTAGGCGCATACCGCAGAGCTTCCTTCATCGCGGCGCCGCTGGTGTCCAGTGCCGTGACGGCGCCCATGCGCTTGAACTCTCTTATGATGCTCACATAGGACGACGCGTTCATCTCGGTACCAGACAGTGATCCGCAGATCGCGGCATATGTCGGTCTCTGATCGAGAGGGGCAGCGGCAAGGTCCCTGATCTTGCCGTACAGCTCCAGGTACTCTATGGGCTGGAAGCCTGGCCCGGGAGCGTTGTACCGGTAGGTCACCTTCTGCGCAGCGTCCGCCGGGTCAGGCGTGATGATGATCACGTTGGTCCGCGTCTCCTGGCTAATCCGCACGAAATCTATCTCGAGTGCATCCTCAAGGAGCAGCCCCTCGATCACGTGTCCCGTGAACCCGCCGAGAAGCCCCATGGCCACACTGGGGCCGCCGAGGTTGCGGATGGCCCTGGAGACGTCGATCCCCTTGCCACCAGCATGCCGCCACTCCTCGCGCGGCCTGGCAGTCCCTGGTGCAACAGGTGCGTTACACAGCAGGGTGACATCAAGAGCTGGGTTGACAGTAACAGTGTAGATCATCTCCGCGTTCCTCCTGCGCTAACAGGGTGACACGCCTCTCGGCGAGGCCCGGAGTCACCTCAGAGCGACGCCGCCGACCTCGCTGCCTCCATCTTGGATCCGCTCGCGAATTCGCTCTGCCTTCGCACCTGCCCGCCGCGATCCATCAATGGTCCACACCATTGAGGTGTCCGCCAGATCGCGGCCGGCCCATATGGTCCTGGCGCATGCTAGTGGGAACACGATCGCTCCACGCCGGCCATGTGCGATTTCATGTGCGACATCACAGGCACGGGCAAGGGCTCTACACCGTTCAGGAAGGCCACGTACAGCCGTACCCATGCGTTGAACAGATAGGCTGCGATGCTCCGCTCGAGCGCCGTCTCGCCCGTTACCGAATGGGAGCAGTGGGCGAGTCCTGGGAAGACCTCTGATAGCGTGTGGCACCAGCGCTGTGCGACACGGGACTCGTCGTCGGGGCTCTCCAGGAAGTAGAGTGACCAGCGTGCTCCCTCCTGGGAAAGGAGACTGAACCTCATGCACTCCACGAGGTTGTGGAAAGCCTCGGGGTAAGTGGCAACGTGGCACAGCACCTTCGAGGCCTCACACAGCTGGGTATAGAACTCGTAGGCAACAGCTGCGTTCGGTTCGGACGACATCACGACGGGGATGAGCGGATACCAATCGGGAAGCTTGCGATCCAAGGCCTCCCAGCAACGCGCATCCCCGCACAGCAACTGGACTGCGATCTGCTTGGCTCTGTTCTGCCTGAGCGGCGTCTCGCACTTGACTTCCTCAAGCAGGCATCGAAGCGAGTCCGCTGTCCCCCTCAGGACGCCCTCGTCCAGGCGGAACGGCCCCGACCTCTGGTCGCCGGCCGGCATCTCCAGCTCCGACACGATGTGCAGTAGCGCTATGGTCTGCAGAACTAGGGATTCCCGCGGCTGCAAGACGCGGCGCGGCACCCGGACCCAGGGCACGCCGTACTCGCAGGCCAGCTCCTGAAGGCGGCCGCCAGCGGACATGGCAAGCATCGGAGAAGTCGTCGCAGAGGAGTCCCTCCTGGCCAGGCAGAAGGCGTGGAGCACCTCCTCGGTGTTGCCGGAGTAGCTTGAGAAGACCAGGAGGGTCTCTCCGTCCACGGTTCCGAAGCTCGGGGAGTCGCGCCGGACGACTTCGAACTCGAACCCGAGACCCCCGGAGTTCCCGATGATCTCCCTCGCGATCGCTGCAGGTGTAGCGGACCCACCAAGGCCGTAGACCTTGATCTTACGCACCTGCCGCGCCCGCAGCCCGCCAAGTGCTTCGCGCACTACATCGCCCATCGCGAATAGGTACTCCGGTACGTGCGTCAGCCGGTCCATCATGCCGCACGTATCCACCGGTGTGCCATCGTCCAGCTGGTAGCTGAGCGGACTGCGATCCAGCAGGCCCAGTATCTGAGTGTCGTCCAGGTACTTCTCTGGACCGAGTTCAGCCAGGAGCTGCCTCGCCTTGTCTTGGATCTCCTTCGCGCCTTGCAGGGCGAGTCGGTATTGAGCGCCGGGCGACCTGGCGGCGGCCTCCTGCTCGGATGACTCCCTGGTCCCAGTGAGTCTCTTCAGCTCGCTGACCAGGCTCTCGACGTTGCTCCCCCGCATCGGATCCTCCCTTCGGTAGCACGCAAGGGGTCTGGAAATCGCTCTATCCGCCCCTCGTCGCGATGCCGCCGAGTCAGGAACCTGGGCCGCGCCGGCTGACCGCATCCCGCGCCCGAGGCCAGAGGCAGCAGCCCAGACCTTGCTGAGTGACACGCACCATCCCCTCCGCGACTCGCCGTCATCCTCGCGCTACCGTCTCTTCCATTGCCGGTGCTCGCGGTGCTGCTGCGAGTGCTCGACCTTCTTGGCGGACGTTCGCCATCCGGCCTGGGCTCCGGTCCCGTGGCCCGGCCCTCCGACGGCGTGCCTCCTAGCCGTCGCCGCCTCCACCGAGGCAACAGACTGTGTTACCGACGCCCCGTTCCCAGGCGACCGCGTCCTCGGCCTCGCCGACGTCGGCCTTCCGCAGCCAAGCCCTGGGCGGCGCCGAGAAGTCGCTCAAGCTCAATGCAGCAACCGATCGCCTCTCCTGTCCCGTCGGCGCCGCACAGCTCGCGGAAGGCCTTGACCGCACGCTTCCTGCGCGGGCCTTCCGGGATCTCAGAACAGATCCGTACAGCTATCGCCTGCTCGTTCTTGTCCGCGTCCTCAGGGCGCAACCCTGCCGCGCGCAGCACATCATCTCTCGTAGTCACCATCTCCACCTCCCTCTCAGCGTCGCATGCCGCTCACTCCGCGAACTGTTCGCCCGCGGTCAACCACGCGGCCGCTCGCGGGCGCGGGCTCGACCCCGATCCCACGGGCAGAAGCGGCTCGCGCCGCGGGAACCCACCTCGCGTAGTGCCTCCGTGTCTTCGTGGCCATCAAGCCACCTCTCTCTAAGACAGAAGGTCCTCACCCAAAACCCCACCCTACCGTTCTCAGCTCGCCAGGAGGTTGGAGAGCTCGCGTTGACAGCGCTCAACTGCCTCCTGCGCCTCCCACAGGTCCCGTAGCAGCCTGATCGCTTCTACTGACTGAGTCCTGTCCCAAGCCCCGAAGAAGATCCGGGACGCCAGGCTGTATTCCTGAGCGGTCGCCCGGTCTGGGGCAATGCCGGCTGCCCTGAGCACTGACTCCGGATTGATCATTGTCCTCTTTCCTCCCGCTAAGTGTCGGCAGCCCCAGCCAGAGGCGGTGCTGACGGCCTCTGGCAGATCTGCCGGCTAGTCCTGCGTCGGCTCCGACCCTGCCTCGACCACGTGTAGCTGGAAGCCGGCTCCCAGGTTGCGACATGCTTCTTCGACTTCGCTCTGCCTCCGTGAGAAGTTCGCTGACGTAGGCGGCCGAGTCGTGACGATGACCGTCTCTGATTTCTCGGGGCGGCGCCGCATGTGGTAGAAGGCCTCCATGTCCGCCTTCGCTATCTTGTCCCCACCAGCAGCGACGAGCAGACGCGGGCACATCTCGCAGATCGTGCCAAGGATCTCCTGCTCAGCTGGCTTGTGGCAGTAGAGCACGATGTCCGTGCGGTCATCGCTGACCGAGATGCCTGAAGCTCCCACCAGGCCGAAGTGCGGCTTCCGCTCGGCCAGCTCCTTCCTGAGCCCATCTCTCGCCATGTCACCGCACAAGGCCCAGATATCGCGCTCAAACGCTCCGCCCACGATGATGGCTGACTCATGCGGCGCAAGCTCGGCGATGGCGATGTTCGTAGTGATCACCATGACACCCATGCGAGCACGCAGTATCGCCTGAGTAGCGTCGAGGCACGTCGTGCCGTGACCCACGGCACCGGTTTCGTAGTTGAACACGCAGCACTCAGCGATATGGGCAGCGATCGCCGCACGCTCACGCTGGTGCTCCTTGGACGCGTAGTTCAACCCGAAGTAGGTGCCCCCGAAGATGTCGCGCGCAACCTTGGCGATTCCCCCGCTGACGCGGCGCGCAAAACCCATCTCAGCAAGTGCAGCGAAGTCCTCCCAGAAAGTCGTGTTGCTCTTGACCTCCCGCAGCTCGCGAGCGGGGTCGCTCCTCACCCTGTCGATGTCAAGGTAGCCCTCCTCCGCCAGGATCTCCAGCTCAAGCCAGCGCCGGCGACCCACCTTCGGTGCAGCCTTTGCCATTCTCTCTCTCCTTCGCGAGGTAAAGCGACACGAGGCACGGCAGCCACAGCCGGTAGGCCAGGCTCGTGCCCCTGAGCACCCGTATCGCCTCCATGGCCACCGCCTCGACAACAACGCGCGGTGTCCAGATCGACAGAAGTGAAGACGCCACCAGATCGGCCCGCCCCCGGTACGGAAGGGTACCGTCTGGCCCCTCCCATGCCGAAGGCACGAGGACGTGTAGATGGCCCACGGCCCCGACGCTTCCCGCCGTCCTCAGCACCATGGCCCTGAGGAGTGCATCCGCTAGTTCCGGGCCGTCCTCTGCGCCCCTGAACACCCGGCGCACCTCCGTCCCACAGTGAGCGACCTCTCTCCTGTGCACCGTCTGCCTCCGCACCGGTCGAGTGACACTGTCTGGGCAATGGCCATACTGTAATATGCGAGATTCATGACCTGCTGATGGTCGCAGCGGCCCAACCAGCCGGAGAGAGTTGGTGCCATGACTGGACTCCACGACCTGCCCACGCTCAAGAACCCCCATCCCGTCTGTTCTCGCCTCACTCCGTCTTGACCGAGCTGGCCGCTTCCTAGAGTGTGTCAGCAGTGGCATCATAGTACCGCCTGTAGACCTATCCGTCAAGAGGCTGGACATAATATGTGTAGGAGCCCGACTGAGCACCGAAGAATCTCTGGTCCGCCGACCCAGAGACGTACCTGGGCGCCGGAGCTGCCAGGTTGCCCTAGCTTCCCGGAGCTCGGCTGGCACTGTCAGGGGTGCCAGGAGCCTGCAGGACGCTCCTGGGAACCTCCGACAGCCCCTACAGGGGAGACGGCTTGACTCCTAGGCCTTGCCGAGGTAGCATCGGCACCCTGGAGTGGGCAGGTCGGCTAGGGACAGCGTCACGGCTGCTCCAGTTGAGCTGCGGTGCTGAGAGGCCGAGACGCTTCGCTGACCCGGGCAGGCCCACGTGGGGGAGCTGTTGCGTGATTGCGCGGGTGCTGTCGAACTGCCGCGAGCGACAGCCTGGGCCGGCCCCTCGTGCTTGGCTGGCGGCCCACCGGGAGGCATGCCGGGACCGGGATCCGTCCTCCGTGGCGGGCTAGTTGATGAGCCGACATCCCAGATCACCCATGCGACGACTAACAGATCTCCGCCGTCCTAGTCACCGCGCCAACCTTGGGTCGGCTCTCTTGGGCACCCACCAGAGTATCCATGGCCGCCGCTCGCCCCGCGTTCCTCTGTGATCGGGCACAGCTCGTCGCGCGAGAGGTCCTTAGCATGCGGCATCTGTTCGACCAGTATGATGGCATCGAGAACCGCGTGACGCACGCGCTGGCTTGCTGCCTCGCCGAGGACCGCAAGCTGCTCGGTCGCTTCATCGAGTGGAGCATCAGCCAGGACCCCCCTCCTCCGGATCGCCTGTATGTCCTCGAACAGCAGTTGCCCGGCGGACCCATCGTCTCGGAGAGAGAGGCGGCGCAGGGCCTGCCCGACATCTGCGTCCACGATGATGCGGCCTGGTGTCTCATCATCGAGAACAAGCTCGGAACCGCGCTTAGCCCGGATCAGCTTAGTCGCCACCGCGCCACGCTCAAGAGCCGTGGGTTCGAACCCATCTACGTGCTCGCCATCGCCCCCGTCGAGCCCGCTCCGAGTGCTGTCGATGCCCAGCATCACCTGCGTTGGGCAGAAGTGTACCGATGGAGCCAGCAGCAGGCGCGGTCCTCCGAGTGGGCGCGCCGACTGGCCGAATACCTGGAGGTGGTGGACGTGCGCATGGACGAGGAAGGCAGGGAAAGGGGATGGAGCTTGACGACCTTCACGGGGATCCCGTTCGGCACCGGCGAGCCGTATGACTATGGCCAAGCAAAGCGCCTCCTTAGAGTGGCGATGGAGGAGCTGCGGCCGCGGCCAGACCTTAGGAGCCAACTCGGCATCTACCCGCAGGATATTGGTCGGGGGAAGATCACGGGCCGAGCGGCAGACGGGGTCTGGGATACGCTGCGGCTCAAAGCGCCAGCCCCGCTCGACCTGCCGGTGCAGTCTGTGCCCCACCTCACATTGGCCATCGGCCAGCAGGGCGTGCTAGCGATCCTGGTACTCCCCAATGGCCTGCGGACCGAGTTCCGCGAGCGGGTGCGGGACTTGGGGCTGGAGGGGTTCGTGAACCTCGCGCAGGAAGTCGCCCGCAACATGTCGCAGTCTCTCGCAGCCGTCGCAGGCTGGGTCCCGTGGATCGAAGTGGTGCAGCGCCACTACCCATCGCGGAGTGCCGACGCAGTCATTGATGCCGAACTCGGGCTCGACATCCGCACCACTCTGGTTGATGGAGGCAGCCGGGGGTCCCGCCGGGTCAAGCCACAGCCGCTCTGGGCACACACGGCCTTCATGGCATTCGCGGGAAGACGCGGCACCAACACCCAGCTCGCGATCGGTGCGAGGTTCCCCTACGCGCACTGTCGGGCGGTCAGCACTCCAGAGCTCCTCGACCATATTGCTGCCGCCTGGATCGCGTGCAAGCCCGTCACCGATCTGCTCGTCGGGCGCGGTCCGCAGAACGCCAAGAGCGGATAGCGGCCATCTCCGCCTCCGTCCCTCGTGCGTGGTGGACGAGCGCGTCAGCCTTGTGACGACGGATACCCGGGTTCAGGAGGCCCAGCCCGGCAAGTACGATGGCCGGGCGATCGCGGCTAGACCAGAGGAAGCGGATGGAAGCGCTGGCGACCGAGGATCCCGGGTTCAAGAAACTGGTGGCAGAGCCGTCGTTGGATAATGCCATCCTGAGGGAAGCAGCCTCGGGAGACTCCTGAGCCCGGCGAGACCCTGGGCGGCGGTGGAGCATGTACGGGAGCTTCCGGGAAGGGATCCGGTATCGGAGCGACGGGCGAGCTCTGCAGCTGCTCACCATGCTGGACGAGTCCTCCGGGGAGTGTCTGGCGATCGGCGTGAGCCGGCACCCCACCGGCGAAAACGTGCTGGCGCGACTGGGGTAGTTGTTCGTGGGGGAGGAGTACCGCGGTATCTGCGTTCGGACAGCGGGTCAGAGTTCTTGGCCACCGCTGTGCGGGAACGGCTGAGGAAGCTGGGTGTGGGCTCACCCTACATTGGGCTCGGCAGCCCCAGGGAGAACGGGCACCCGGAGTCATCCAACGGCAAGCTCAGAGACAGGCTGCTGGCGCGGGGGTGTTCGACACACTACTGGAGGCGAAGGTGCTGATGGCGGGCTGGGCGATCGGCCCCGGCCCCCGGAAGCGGCCCAGCCCTGGCACCAGAGGTGAGATGGAGATGACCTCGAGGTCGCGGCCGCGGAGGCGGCGAGACTAACCTAACGCGTGGTATCGCTCACCGGAGCAGTTCAGACCCAGCTTCCGTGCAGCCCTTGCCATCCTCTCCCTCCTTCGCGAGGTGAAGCGACACGCGGCATGGCACCCACAGCCGGGAGGCCAGACTGGTGCCCATGAGTACCCGTGTTGCCTCCGTGGCCACCGCCTCGACGGCAACGCGCGGTGTCCAGACCGACAGAAGGAAGGACGCCACCAGATCGGCCCGCCCCCGGTACGGAAGCGTGATATCTGGCCCCACCCATGCCGAAGACACCAGGTCGCGTAGCTGGCCCACGGCCCCGACGCCCCCCGCCGACCTCACCACCAGTACCCTCAGGAGTGCATCCGCTAGTCCTGGCCCGTCCTCTGCGCCCTCGAGCTCGCGGCGCACCACCGTCCCACAGTGAGCTACTTCTCTGCTAAGCACCGCTCGCATCCGTATCCCCCAAGTGGCACCGTCTGCACACTAGCTACACTGCCATATGTGCAACCTCTGGACTGCTGGTGGTCATGCCTCCCCAACTACCACAGGCAATCTGTGCCATGCTGCACTCTGTCGCTTGCCTTCGCCTGAGAACCACCCATCTCGGCCCTCCCCGCCTCATTCCCTCCTGAACGCGTCGCATGGGCTGTAGAGTGCCCTCAGCGCCAGGGACCAGTGTAGCACGGTTGGCCCCGGGCGTCAAGAGACCCAGAATGATGGACAGGCGCTGTACTAAGGCCCGACGATTATCTGGGCAGCCTCTGTGCTCTCCGGGTGATCCCGTGCCTGTGCTTGGGGCCTGTCAGGCTGACCTCGCGCCCGGGTGGCCCTGTGCCGCGGAGATGAACCGCCCGGACTGGGGTCTCTCGACCATGCCGTGCCGCAGCGGCGGCGGCACCAGGCCGGCCACTGCCGACATAGCTCCCACATATCCACAGTTGCGCAGGCAGCGCAAGTGTCGTGGGTCGGGTGCTGTCCGCGGGGCCACATGCTTCGCTCGGCCGGAGCCTGCAAGGCCGGTTCGATTACCGCGTGACAACCACAGGTGGCGACGAAGTGCCGCGGGGTGCGCACTTGAGTAGAGTCCCCAAGGCGGCCTAACGCAAGGAGAGCGGGCGGGCCGGGAAGGTGCGGCAGTACCGACTGATGTGAAGCCAGCCGCGCTTCAGGTTCGCGACGCCCGGATATCCAGCACTACAGACTCCCAGCCTCCTTCGTCCGCACGGGGATTCCAGGTTTGGTGACCAGCCGCTATCGCAGCGTCAACCCATACCAGAATGTCGATGATCCTTGCTTTGCTCAACGACATGGGCGTCTGGTACGTGGTCCCGATCCTACCAACGGTATCTGCCATCGCCGACTGAAGACGCCCCAGCAGCTCAGCATTGTGAAGACCCACAGCGCGCACCGCGTCTGACACGCGCAGGGCTCTGGTAGTGCAGTATTCGACTCGCCAGGGATGCCGCGCGGGATCGGGTTCCGGTACCGCCAGCGCCTCCCGCACATAGCTGTCCGAGATGGCTACCAGCTGGGGTCGCTTCAGGTAGAGCATCTTGCTGGCCGACATGTCCGTGATCCACTTCGCTGCAGTCAGGAGCCGGTAGCATCGTTCCAGGGCGACGCGCGCCGACGCGTACTCGTCGTCGGTGCAGGCCACCAAGTCGGTATCTACCGAGAGCTGTGCCAGCTCCGGGATCGGAGTCTCCAGGAATGGCGCCCATGCCTTCCACGGTGAACGTGCGCGCATGGCTCGGTTGGTGGCTCTGAGCAGGTCGGCGTGAAATCGATCTGGCTCGGAGGCATGACGATAGCCGGCGACGTCGTAGACCGGGTAGGCATCATGCTCACAGAAGAAGCGCAGCTTCGGCAGGCAATCCCCTATGACCAGACCTGTGCGATCCCCGACCAGTTGGAGTCCTTCAGTCACGCGTTCCTCCTTGGGACGGGCCGTCTGCTGACGGCATCACGCATCGGGCTCCGCGGACAGCCCGGGAGCGGCTATCTGCCAAAGGTTGTCAGCAACGGCGATGATATGGTCCCGATTGAGCAGGCTGTCCCTCCACCGGGCAGGGATAGCTCTGTAGCCGTCACGCGCTCCCAGTAGAGCACCGGCCACCGCGCCGTTAGTGTCGGCGTCGCCGCCCTTGCTCACCACCTCGATGAGGGCATCTTCGAAGGGTCTTCCCGACGCCAGGGCGGCGAAGGCGATCTGGGTGGTGACGATGGTGTAGCCCTGATCTGGGCCGTCGACTCGCATGCCATCCACAGGCACCTCGAGGGCCTGTTCCAGAGCCGTGTCCAGCTCGGGTGACATCCCTCTGACGGCAGACCTGGCATCCCCAATCGCTGATTCCCGCCCCGCGATGAGACCGGCGAGGGCGATATTCACGGCGACGCAGCTCCACTCGCAGCGCGGGTCGGAATGCGTAAGCCGGCAGGTCTCCCTGGAGTGGCGAATCAGGGCGGCATGACCGTGACAGTGAGGCAATGCAACAGGCGCGCACCGCATCACCCCACCATTCCCGGCAGCAGAGCGGCCGCTCTCCTCCCACACAGCGAGCGAAGCGGCGGTGCAATCCTCGCCCGCCTGAGCCCGCGATAGCACGGCGGCTGTCTGATTACCTATGCCGCGGCCGTCGGTCAGCATCCAGCGAATGAAACGGTCGGCGATATCCTCCAGGTTCACGTCTACGTGTTCCGCCAGACTCTCGGCAATGCAGAGAGCCATCGAAGTGTCGTCGGTGTACTCCCCGGCTCTCCACCAACGGGTTGATACATAGTCAGTCAGCCGCCCGTAGGTGGCGCGGACCGCCTCCTCGGTCATGAACTCGGCAGCGGCGCCGAGCGCGTCGCCGACAGCAAGCCCCACAAGACATCCCCTGAAGCGATCCTTGCTGTCATCCATTAGGATGATCCTCGGCCGAGTCGCACGCCGGCTAGAACATGAAGCCTTCGCCGCCTCTGGCGATCACAGTTTGCTCGGTCTCAGAGCGATAGCCCGCGGTATACGTATCCCGGTGGCGGTAGACGCCGACCCAGTGAAGTGCAGAATGCGTGTAGAACTCGACCTTCGTGGGCACGCCTGGCTGCTGGATGACGACGGGCCGCCAGTCATCTGGGCGCTCCTCGACCCATTCCCATTCCGCTGGCGGCTGCATTGCGTTTGGCACGAGAACGGCTGCCGCTCGCCAAGGACGGCCAATGCCCTGGTGGGTCTCGGGGGGCGCGATCAGGATTGCATGAGTGGACCAGGTGCATCCATGCCACTGCGCCCCAAGCTCTGTTGCCTCCCTCTGGAAGAGCGATGCCTCGAAGAAGGAGATCGGAGACCCATCTCCGTCGAGGTAGAGGCCGATATTCGTGTCAGCCGACGATGGCAAGGCGTCGCTGCTGACCACGATGCCCGCACCGGTGGGAGCAAGATCCCACTTCATCCTGCCAGGTTTGGGTATAGAACGCCCGTCCGGCATTGCGAAGACTAGCCCGTTTCCGTTGCCACCTTCTGTGAACTGGTAGGCAGCGAGGCGGAATCCGGGGCGCAGTCTGAGGGACGCGAAACATGCGAGCAGCTCATTCGGATCGTAGGCCGCTATGGACCAGCCGGATGGTGATTGGCGGCGAGATGAACCACGTTCCATCCGCTTGAGACACGCAGTCACGGCCGACTGCAGACCTCGCACCTGCTCGGGCTCTGCCCTGAGCATGGTTTCGGCTGCCGAATGCTCTCACACACCGTAGCGCTTGGCCAGGTAATCGGCCAGATCCGGGAACGCACCACTCGCCCTGATGCCAGTAGCCAGGGATTCTGCATTGCACACTCGGAGGTCATCCGGCCTTCCCAGCAGTCGCTTCCATGCCTCGGCCACAGTGGCCCCGAGATGCCGAAGCTCGCGCGGAGGTGTGTCGAGGAAGGAGTTCCTCGCGAAGTGGACGGCGGCAAAATCCGCCTCTCGTGCCGCGTCCTGCTGAGCGCAGTAGGCTGCGAGCAGGTGCAGCCGCATGAGCTGGTAGAAGGGTCCGGCGAAGGGGCAGAGGTCACCCTCGTAGGGTAAGAGGTCGATACCCGCTGCGCCGAGGCGCTTCCAATACTCGCGCGTCGTGCGGCTACAATCGCCGCTCACGAGATAGCACTTCCAAGGGGGCTCGGCGCCCTCGGCCCTCTGCCGGCACCTGTCCTTGCGCTTGTTGCCGTCGGACGCAAAGCCTCCGCACGTTCCGAACTGCCGCTCCGTATACTTCCACTCGATCAGCGTAAGGCGGCTGTGGCCCTCCGTATCCGCCCACCAGACGGCAGCGTCCGCGCTTGTGCGGTTCTGCCCCCTCTTGCCTCCCGGCGGCTCGCCCAGCCAGTCCGTGGCTCCGTCTGGACCTGTATACTCGAACTCGATCTTTTCCACTTTCACCACGTCGGGAAGCAGCGGTCGAAGGGCGACCGCGGCGGCATCCAGCCTCGTGCGCCACGGAAAAAGGAAGTTCAGGCAGCAGACCTGAGAGCTACGGAGGTTGGCGAACTCTCGGTGAGCCGCGATGTCCTTCTCTTTCAGATAGGAAAGGACGGCATCGCGAGTGCCTGCATAGAGATTCAGGTGGTCCTGCCCTTCCGGCAGGATATGGGGGTAGGTGTAGCCAGGCCGCCCGGCCCAACTTCCGTCATGCAACTCCGGCCAATGGTCACGTTTGAACTGCGCCTGACGCCGCGTCTCCTCCTGCTCGAAGGCGTTCAGGCGACCGAACCAGGCCGCATCCCCCATTCCCTCTGGGTCCCCAATCAAGCGGTGGCGTTTCACTTCCTCGGGTTCTCTAGGCAAGCGCATCTCTTTGCCCCTCCGTGTGGTTAGCCGCTGCGTTCCGATACGGGCAAGTGGCCCGGATTGTGTCCGGCCCGTGGTGTAGAGCTGGCCGGACCCTCTTGCGTATCTTAGGCCGCAACGTGGTCCCCGTCAATGGTGATACACGCTTGTTCGCTTGACCGCCGAGAACGGCTTTGGGGCGGTTCTACGCCGATCTGACCGCTACACGTGGTCCCGCGGGGTTGCGCCACACCAGATACCAGAGACCTCAGCTTGTGTTGCAGCGAGGAAGCCTGTCGTGCTCAATGACCCAGTCAAGGATCAGCTGACGCTCTACAAACTTGATGTACGCATCCCGCAGAGCCCCGGGATTCATCGGTGGCGCCCAGGGAGCAAGATAGAGTTCCGCCAGAGACCTTCCGTTGCAGCGCTCGCGGAAAGACTCTCCACCCGAGTGGCCGCCTTCAGCCCCCGATGCAGCTCGCTGGAATTGCCGCCATCTTTGTTGCAGGCTAGCGCAGGTCTGCCCGATGTAGATGATGCGTTCATCGGTGACCAGCACGTCTTCGTTGGGGCTCATGTCGAACGCGAGAAGGTAGACGCCGGGAGAACCCCTACACGCCAACCGATCGCGATCGGCCCACGGGCTCCAGTTGTCGAAGGTTACCTTTGGGAGCTTCACAGGCGGGACCTCCCCGGGCATTTGTGTTCGAATCAGTATTCGCTGAAGGAGCACAGACTCATGCCGTGGCGCGGTTTTGAGGCAGTCGTCCCGTGCTTCGGTGGCAAGCGCAAGCTCTGCCCGCGCATCTCCAGAGAGATCGCTCGCGTCCAACTTACGCTATGTGTCCGTTCACGCTCCTGCCACAGTGCCTGGCCGACAGCGGCGCCGGGCCCCGGCCCCTCGCACGCACCGATGCGCCGAGGGGCCGTCTTCGCTGGTCAGCCGGTCCCGGGGGATGGCACGTGTGTGGGTGGCGGCAGGCGGATGGTGGATGCCAGGCCGAATCTCACCCCTCGCCAACGTGTGCCAGCGCGATCTCCACCGACTGGATGGCCAACTCACTTGCTGCGTTCAGCTTCTCTTGATACGGCTCAAGGTCCAGCGTACTCAGAGGGCGGTGCGCTTCGAGATCCGCCAGCTCCTTCCTCAGTGACTCGACCCGCTGGCGCGCAGCCTGGCCCTCGAGCGTATCATGTGCCTCCTCTCTCGCTTCCTGTCTCTGGGCAGCCCAGACCTGCGCCGCGAGGCCTGGTGGAACGCCCGTGCTGCGGCCCTGTGCTGCCTGCTCGTCAAGATCCGCGAGCCGCCGCGCCAGGAGTTCAGGGTCGTAGGCCTCAGCCTGTGCCGTGGCCAGGCGACTCTCGACCTGTTTGATCTTGGCCTGCCAATCCACATACCCGGGCTTGCCCGGCGGCGGGCCCAGCCGTTTGGCGGCATCCCCGTACTGGGCGATGGCCGTCGCCCAGTTCGCCAGATCCTGGTGGGCGGAAGAGTGCTGGGCCTCGGCGCCGGCCGAGAGCCTACGTGCTTCCTCTCTCGCTTGCTCGGCAATGCGTGCCATCTCTTTCTCATAGGACTCGTCCGCCCATCCCCGAAGCATCTGCTCTGTGAGCGTGAGGGTGGACGTTGCTACCTCGGCCACCCGGTCCAGGTCAGCCCTCAACCTCCGGCGTTCCGCGGCCTTGCGGAGTGCCGATGGGAGAGCCGACAGCAACAGCACGGCGACTGCCACGAACGCGACGATGACCGCTTTGGCACTGCGCGACATACTTCCTCCTGTCACTGGTGATAGTGTCTGCCGATCCGCACTCCGCTCGCCGGAAGCGCTGGCCCGCGGCCCCTCAGCCGGCTAGAGTGCCGGCCCCCCCTCCAGGCCTGCCGGCCATAGCAATGGAGCACCGCACGCGACGTGCTCCACGAAGCGCCCCTGCCACAGGGCCTACCGAAGAGCAGCCGGGCGATGCTCCAGAGATGTGGAGCACCGGCCCAGGCATTTCGCTTTCGGTAGTCCGGGTCGGGACCCGGGTGGCAGTTTGCTTCGTGAGCGAAGGCCTAAGTCGGCGACACCTATTCGATTGTCGTCGGCCGGCTCAGGCATCTAAGCGCGTCGTCAGACGCCAAAGCCAGCCACGTAGAAGCATACCTCAGAACGGGACGAAATCCAATGGCATAAGTCGCTGGATTGTCCGCCAGTGTCCGTCCAGGGCCTGAACGCGCTCACTGAGTAGGCAGCCGCGGCAGCATCTGCTGGCACAGGTCGGCGTCGAACAGGTGACGGACAGCAACGGGCGAGCCACTCCCGTGGCCGCCTTCGACGGCGCCGGCTTCCAGTGGGAGCGCTCGCGCTCGATCCCGTTCGAGGAGGGCGTGAAGCTGCCCGGCGCGCTGCTGTTTGTCCAGTCACCACACGCCTACCTGACGAAGCCGCACCACATCGGCCATGTAGCGATCTCCCTGGGCAACGGCTACATTCTCGAAGCGCGCGGGCGCGCCTACGGGGTGACCATCGGCCTGGTGCGACCGTCGTTCAACCTTGCCGCGAAGATCTCAGAGTTGTACACCCCGGCGTTGCTGGGGTAGATCATCGCCCTCGAGGCGGAAAGGAAGTGCCGTATGTGGTCGACCTTGAAATACCTGTACCTGGCCATCCGGCTGGGCACCCTCTGGGAGAACCTGCGTGGTGTCACTGCGCGCGACGCGGCCACGACCAGTGAGTCGTATCAGCCGGCCGCGGCCGTGATCCTCGAGGACCCCGGGGTCCAGAAGTGGATGGCACGGCTGTCGCCTGACGAGCAGCGGAAGTTCGTCGATGGGCTCCCGGTCTTCGTGTGGGGACTGGACGCGATGACCGAGTAGCCAGCGCGGCAGCATGTGGGGGACAAGGCCCCGCTCAGCCGCGGCGGGGTCCTTCTTTCTGCCCTACCTCCCCAAGAAACCACTCACATTCTTCTTGACCTTAAGCCCTTATGTGAGCGCTCACATAAGGGCGTTTATGCAAGCTATTTGTTTATGTTCTGTTGGCTCAGCCTGGGCCGATCTGGGGGCTGGCCTGGGGGAGAGCGGGGCATTCTGGCTCACATAATCCGGAGAGTGGGCGGTCGCCTCAGAGGGCGCGCAGCCATGTCAGCAGGGAGGGATCTTCCTGCCAGGAGGGCAGGGCGCCGGCCGGCGATGCGGGGGCCAGCTTCTCGAGGGCACGGCGTTTCATGTCGAGATCGGCGCGAGCGTACGTCTCACTGGTGGCGATATCGGCATGTCCCAGGAAGTCCCGGATGATCACCAGGGGGATGCCGGCCTGGAGCATGTGCATGGCCTTGGAATGGCGGAAGGTGTGCGGAGAAACATCGTTGGGCAGATGCGGACAGGTCCGTTGCGCCCGGGCGATGTACTTGCGGATCATGTCCCTGATGCCGGTGCGGGTGAAGCGCTGGCCCAGGCGATTGACGAAGAGGGTGCGGCCCAACTGGTGAGGCTGGTGGAGTCCGTGCTCGCGCAGATAACCAGTGAGCAGCGCGACTGTGCTCGGCAGGAGGGGGACGATGCGCGTCTTGCGACCTTTGCCGGTGAGCTGGACCTGGGCGGGAGATTCGAGTCGCAGATCCTGCACCGTGAGGTCGAGCAGCTCCTGGACGCGAGCGCCGGTGTCATAGAGTAGCGCGAGCAAGGCTAGGTCGCGCCGGCCCATCGGGGTGCGGCGATCGGGCTGCTCCAAGATGGCACGGAGATGCTCGGCGGTCAGGTAGTGCAGGGCGGGCCGGTCGTAGCGTTTGAAGGGAATGGCGAGCAGGCGCTGGCAATGCAGGATATGCTCCGGAGCCTCGATCTGCAGGTAGCGCACGAAGGAGTGGAGCGCGGCGAGCCGCTGATTGCGGGTGCGGATGCTGCAGCCGCGCTCGGTCTCCAGGTAATGCAGAAACCCCTCGATCACTTGCTTATCCAGTTCCTCGATGCGGAGTCGTTCGATGCGCAGCCTTCTTTGGTCTCGGCAGAAGCGCAGCAACAGTGTCATGGTATCCCGGTACGAGCGGATGGTATGGGGACTGACATTGCGCTGCATGGGCAGATACTCGGAGAGAAAGGCCTGCAGGATGCGGGCGAAGTCGGGCCGGGTCATGGCAGCTCCTCATGCGGGATGACCTCGCCGTGGCGCGCGTACAGGGCGGCGATCAGATCGGGGTGCATCTCGGCCGTGAGCTGCAGGTAGCGCTGTGTCCCGCGCAGGGAGACATGACCAAGGTAGGCGGCGAGGACCGGAAGCGCCACCCCCAGGTCGACGCCGTCGCGGTACCATCGCAGCAAGCGATGGACGGCAAAAGTATGGCGAAGGTCGTGGAGCCGGGGGCCGTGGCCGCGTCCGCGATACGAGATGCCACAGATCCACAGCAGTCGGCGAAACTGGTCTCGAATGGTCTGGTCGTGGAAGCGCCCTCCATCAGGGGCGGGGAAGAAGGGAGAGGTGAGGGGTGTCGTCTGCAGGTGAGCGACCGCGTAGCCCCGGAGCCGGGCCGCGAGTGACGGGGCCACCGGGACCAGGCGATCCTTGCCGAATTTCGCCTCCCGGATGGTCAGGAGGCCGCGCTGGAGATCGACGTCGCGAACCTGCAGACGGAGGGCTTCGCTCACCCGGAGGCCACACCCGTAGAGGAGCCGGAAGATCAGCGGGTAGATGATCTCGCGATGCGGAGAACGGAGGTGCGCTGGGGTCTGGTCGGCGGCTGCAAGCAGCCGGCCGATCTGCTCGTGGGTGAACACGAAGGGGACGAAGGACGACCTCCCCTTCGGGATCAGGCAGGTGTGGGGGAGATAGGGGGCCTGGCCGCGGCGGATCAGGAACAGGCAGAACTGGCGGACGACGTAGATGCGGTTTCGCTGGGTGCTCAGGCTCTCGTAGGGCTGCTTGCGAATCCACGCCTCCACCAGCGGCTTGGACAGATCCGGGCTGGTCACCGCGTGCGCGGCGAGGAAACGGTCAAACCGGCTTAGGATGGAAGCCGAGGCGAGATAGCGGCATCCGAGCGCGCGCTTCTCCGCCACGAACGCCTCCAGGTACGAAGCCAGCCCGCTGACGTAGGTGACGTGCGACTCCCGCTCATGCATGACGGACCTCCTCCGGGTCAAGCGCGCACGCCTGGAGGTGGGGCAGATCCACCTTGGTGTAGATACTGGTGGATTCGGAGCGAGTGTGGCCCAATATGCTCGCGATTGTCGTCAGGGGGACATCGCGGCTCAGCAGGCGGCTGGCGAGGGAGTGTCTGAGCGAGTGCAGTCCAGACTGCCGACGGGGCGGCACCGCGATGCCCGCGCGACGCCGGTATTCGGTGATGACGTAATGCAGGCACTCGTGCTGCGAAAAGGGCTCGTAGGGCGGCACGCACCACAGGAACACCTGGCGATGCGGGACGGCGGGGCGCCCCTGGCGGAGATAATCGATGAGCGCCCAGCCCACTTCCTCGGTGAGTGGCAGGACCAGTGGCTGGCTGGTCTTGGACTGGGAGAGCTCAATCCGCTGCTCGTCCCAGTGCAGATGCTCCAGGCGGAGGCGCACGATGTCGCCAACCCGCATCCCCAGTCGTGCCGCCAACAGCAGGATCGCGTAGTCCCGCTTGCCCCGAGGAGAGCCGCGGTCTACCTGAGCGAGGAGTCGCTCCACCTCCTCGGCGGTCCAGATGGAAGGGATCTTCGCGTGGGAGGCGTGGCGGACCGCCGGTATGGTGGCGGAGATGTCATCCCGAAGAATGGCCTGCTGGTGGAGATAGCGCAGAAAGCATCGCATGATGCTGGCGATCACCGAGATCGTGCCGGGGCAGTGATGCTGCTGGGCGAGCAGGAAGTCCGCCATGTGGGAGGGGTGAATCTGGGAGAGGTGCTCGATGCCGGAATCCTGCAGGAAGAGCAGTAGTGTCGGAAGATGCTGTCGCCGATTCCGCAAAGTCGCGGGCCGCTGTCCGGCACGTAGGCACGCCTGCTCGTATTCCGCCAGCACTGCTCGGAAGTCCGCGCACAGCGATAGTCGGCGATCGGACCACCGTGTGGGCTGGAGGTATCCTCGCGCCTGGAACTCGGTCAGCAGCCGAAGCGCCTCCAGATATCGCTTGAGCCGCTGGGGCATGGGGTGCGGATAGCCATCCGGCGGATACCCCTGCCTGGCTAAGAAACGCTCAGCCAGCCCAACTGAGAACTGATCTGTCTCCTCCACCTCGCGCGCAAAGCGCTGCAGCGCCTTCCAGACACTGCCGTACTGACTCCGACTGCTGTACGCATACCCGGTCTCAGCCATCTGCTGACGGGCTGCCGCCACCAATTCATCCAGCGTGGCGGAAACGTCGACCTGCACGTCCTCTCGCGTCTCCATGAAGACCTCCTCAAATGGGTGTGAGCAAAGCTGCCCCACCCATCATGGGGACGCGCGTTATGTGATGTAAAGCCAGGCCCTTTCCGCCCCAGAGAGCCACCACCGGCGTCTGGACAACCAGACAGAACATAAACAAATAGCTTGCATAATCGGTGCTTTGGAGGCATGAATGTGAGTGGCGATGCAAACGGATGTGTGATACCAAGGAGAGGACGAGGATGGGCCAGACGCAGACGACGAGCAGCAAAGCGGAGAGTTACACCTGGGGAGTCGAGA
>Ga0315285_10000661_pt1 | contig 35819 bp, 43 predicted proteins | sample YL17G09_36_MG_FD_203698 | JGI IMG/M metagenome (GOLD analysis project Ga0315285, IMG submission 203698) | Sediment microbial communities from Yellowstone Lake, YNP, Wyoming, USA - YL17G09_36 | ecosystem: Environmental > Aquatic > Freshwater > Lake > Sediment | place: USA: Wyoming | collected...
CTGACCACTCTCTTCTGTGGTAGCGTCCGTCCTTCATTGCAAAAGTTACCGTCAGTTTCAGTTGGGCTTTAACGGTTTCGTTGTTCATCCACTTCTGAACCGCACAGAGAGACGGCTTAAAGTGATTAAAGTGGTTCTGCATCAAACACCAACCTCCACTTTGCTCACCTTGAAAGTGTTGATGTCTGTCTTGAATTTCTTCCAGTCAATTTTGCCGAAGTCAATCATTGAATTTACAGAATTGCTCCCGAATTCTATTGTTACATCTGCCATTTGCAAGTCGGAAACTGTGATTTTAAGTCCAGTATCTTCTCCTCTCACTTCGGCAATTACGCCTAAATCATGGTCAATGTTGAATTTATTGACTGCCTTCTTGAAGTTTTCCCATTCGTTCAAACCGAAATATGCGGCGAAGTGACAGTTTTCGTCAGCTATGATAAATTCAATAGTATCTGGTTCATCTTGGTTTAATTGCACTCTTATACGTGTCATGCTAACACCTCTAAAATTCTCGGGTTCTGACATTCTGGATGATGCAGTTCTTTATGGCAGTTCTCGCAAACCAAAACAACTTCGTCAATGTTGAATTTGCCGCTTGCTGGATTTTCAGAAGGCAGAATCCGTGCGCAACTTCCCTTTCGCCCATTAGGATGGTGAAAAACTAGAGCCGCAAAGTTCTTGTCGTAGCCACATCTTACGCATTTTCCGCCCTTGCGCTTTACCAATTCCTCTTTTCTTTTTCTTTTTCTTCCCCTTTGCCGTGCAGGATCTTGTCTCTGTTTGTCTAGTATTGCTTCTTTGTTTTTGATGTAGTAGTTTCTCATATATTCATGCATGCACTCTCGGCAGTATGCAGAAGTAGCTCCCCATTTCTGTTTCTTGCCACACTTGGCGCAAGGCTCAAAAATAGGTGTACTTTCTAAACTTTCATTGCTATTGGAGACTTCAAATTCTCCCATACAAGGGTCGCCTTTTCTTTGGGTTCTATACACTCTTTGTGTGTATTTAAGGTTATGCACGTTTAAGGTGTAGCAAGTTTTAAAGCTTAAGACGCTAGACACAACTGTTCTTATGGGCGGCAAAGCAGTTCTCAGCACACAAAACGAAATACCGTGTACTAGCATCAACCGCATCCTTCCAACAAACAGTTTCATAGCAAAGATTGACCGAAAAACCAAGGGTGAACTGTCAAATCTTCTTGTAGAGCATGACGTTTGCCCAATCTGCGTTGAAAAAGGAGAAACACGGTCATTAACTGCACGTTTAGGCGGCAAAGTCTGTTTGGAATGCGGCTTCTTTTCTCACGTTTTAGACTTTCGCCCCCCCCAGAACGACGGGCAACACAGCCCGCCTAACGCTTTGTCATGGGGCAACGATCTGGGAGGAACACTACAGGAGAAAGGCATGTTCTGCGTGCTTGCCCACACGGTAGGAACAGAAAACTTGCCCATAGCCATGACGCATCTTCGAACCATAGTCGGCACGAATGAACACCCAAAAATAAAACGCATGCTCGCATTGGGAAGAGACATTGCGAATGACTGTGGCTTCTCCGACCACAGCAGTAAAGAATCGTTGATCGTCAGCAATTACTTTGGCAAAATGCTTAGAAAAGTAGGAACATACTTTGTAATCAGCAACCTTCGCATTTCGCTTAAGTCCGTTGTGCATTCATGTTTTGCCTTGGCAATGTTGCATCTGAAAAGCGTAAAGGCACAGACTGAAATAATGAACAAATACGATGTGCCATTAGACATTTATGAAACGGTAGTGGAGATTGACCGTGTTTTGAGAGTTGGAGCAAACCAAAAAAATAATGGTAACGTTAACAAGGCAAAGAAAACAGCTTTAGACGAAATAGTCCACTCAAGCCTAAACGGCGGCGAACCATCACTTCCATTCCCAAACTGCAAATGCGGAGATTGCTCAAACAAGTCACTCTGTTACTGAGTTCAGCAATTTTTAGCATAAGCTTTGCAAGGTTTCTGAATTCGCATAATGAATAAATGGCTACTTTACCAAAAGATTTAAGGCACGCGCTAAATCTATTGGTGAAGTGGCGATTAACACGAAGCAATTTAGAATTCAGTTAACCGAACCAGAGGTTTGGCTGATAAGAAACGCATTGGTATCTGAGTATCATCATACAAGAACAAATCTAAGGTGGGAAAGACGGAGAATTGCGAAGGGAATTGATAAAGACAGTTATGCATATCCAATAAAGGAAAGAGAAAAGCATCTTAAACAGTTAGGACGACTCTTGAAAAAGCTTAGCCGATACCACACTGAAAAATGGTTCATACGCTAACTTGATTAATCACTGGCTGTATTTTCTGCGTTTCTGCGTACCCAAGAACAACCCGCTCGTCACAACCAAACCTAAGCCAACTAGGAAGACGTAGACAAGCGTACTCGGCACTTCAGCAATAGGAGTCGTAACCTCAAAAGTCAATATGCTCCGGACAGTCTTGCTGACTCCTTCAACCGTGTTGAACGTGACGTCGCAAGGAACAGAATAGTTGCCAGCAGCCAAACCTCCAGTAATGTAAAGCACCACTGGAACCTGAGCACGGCCATTCTGCATCAACGTTTCTAAGGTCCAAGGCAAACGCGAGACCTGAAGTTCCCAGTCACTGGCATAGTCTGACTCAACAATCACGCTCCAAATGTAGATTTTTGCCGCTCCCATCCAGCTAACGTTCAGGAACCCGTCCACGGTTGCTCCGCTCTGCACGTTCTTTGGAAAAGAGAAGGCCAGCGTTATGAAAATGCTTGCCTGGGGCTGTCCTCCTGTCGGGCCGCCACTACTCGCAGGGGTCCATTCCAACGAGCCCGTATGTGGAGACGCAAAAGTGTAGAGTCCAACAAATACTCCACCTACATAGCTGGTTACTGTAAAACCTGAGTCAGTATTAGGTGCACCTTTGGTCAAGCAATAGACATTTAATTCCCCAGAGTCTCCAGCCGTGCCATTCGTTACAATGTCAAGCCGCATGCCAGCCCAACCAACACTCAACATTATGCGGTCCGTCTTCTTCACGTACAGTCCAGCCCAGTTCTCGTAGCCAGCTACTATGGTCGTGTTGCCAAAGTGTGGCATAACAAGGTAGCCAGGAGCAAAGGCTGTGGTATAGTCGTAAGTCACATTCAGAACGTATGAGGGTCGAGTCGTGTAGCTGGTCACCAGCACATATGTGTCGATGGGGCAGCTGAACTTGACAGTGAGCAGATAGCTCGCGTAGACCGAAGAAGTTATGGTCCCGTTAGAAGCGGCCCAGTACCTAGTGACGCCTATGACGTAGGGATAGCATGAGCAGTTGAGGTTTGTTGTAGTATCGCCAGCTATGGCTAGATTGACGGTGGAGTTGACGACTAGGTCCTGAAGCCAAGTGACGGTCAGGTTGAAAGTGTCGGGTGGAACATAAACAGCCGTTGCAGTGCCATTCCACACTACGGTAGCTCCAAGAGTCACATTATGATTCGTGTTTGTTAAACTATTCCCTGAAACGTCTTGAGGTGCGAGAGTCCAGAGACGAATCGTGAGGGTCAAGTTGACGCCTGCAGTAGTGATCTCGTAGGCAGTTTCGTTAAGGCCGTAAAGCTTGAGAACTCCATTCGTTGCGTTGAGCTGGTCAAGAATAAAGTCGGCGTAGCCTGTAGCGTTGGTCACGCATTCTCCGGCCTTGGTTCCGTTCGGATACTCTAGAGCCATGTAGCCGCCGACAATGGCGGTGCCGTCGAAGCCATAAGTAAGCCGAACGTCATACTTGTAGGTTCCTGAGCCTTGGTACTGTACTGGCTGAAGGTTAGTCGCAGTCAAATTGTCCCAAACCACCCAAGGAAGAGTGACGTTTGTTGTGTATGCAGTAATAGTGAAGGTTGCTTCTGTCGCTCCGTCCATTGCGAACGTCCAGTTGCCAGTGGCAGCCTGCGTCTGGCTGTCGTTGTAGAAGCTTGCACCGTTCCAAATTAGAGTAGTTGCGTTGAAACTCAGAGAGTCTCCAGCTCCTAAAGCGTGAGTGTCAAACTCAAGCTCGGCCTTGACGGTAATGTTTACGTATTCGTTGACGTTGGTTCTGGTATCGTTGGATTGGAAGTAGTAGACTTTCACTCTGTCTCCAACCACAGCTGTCGTGTCCCCGTCCAGAGCATCTTGGTCTGTGCCATCAGCATCTGCCAAGTTTATGTATACATGGTAAGTGTTACTTTGCACAGCGTTAGGAATAGCGAAGGAAGTACTGAAAGCACCATTCACTATAGTGTTGTCTGTTCCTCTAGCTACATGTCCAGAATCGTGAATGTCCACTTGCGTAAACTCAGCGTCAGGCGGATAGCTTGCTGAAGCTGTATTGCTCGCTGGATCATCTCCGTAGTAGACTGCGCCGCTTATGGTTGTCGTTCCTGCAAGGTTTATCCTAGCATCATCACTCATGAATCCTGATGTGACGAGCCTAGTTACCACGTCAAAGTTCTGGTCACTAACAGAGTTAGTCCACGCCCCATCCACACATACCACGAAGAACAGGAAGTCCAAGTCAGACTCTTCGGTTGCGTCCCACTGTGCTTGGAACCCCCAAGTAATGGTGACGTTATCAATATCTGTTATGTTGCTATATCCAGTCAAAGTCCACTGGGCCGAACCTGCAGGAGTAGACCATGTGTTATCGTCTTCATGGAACTGGAACGTAGCTCGGGTTGTGTTTCCGCTAGTCTTCAAGTAGAGTTCGCAGTAATGGATGTAAGCAAACCCCCCACCGCTGGGAGCCGAATACTTGACTGACACAGTGTATGTCTTCTTCTGTGCATAACAGTTGTCAGTGTCATCCCAGTTAGTGCCAGACGATGCCCCGATAGTTGGAGTGATTCCCGTATAGGCACAGTAAATACTGTACTTGTTGTTGTCATGTGTTGGAACAAGCGGGTTGGGGAAAGCGCCATATGTTATGTTGCTGTAGTGTCCTTGGCTTGCGTCGCCACCAGAATACGCTATATAGATTCCTTCGGTGACATAGTCCGCCCAGACAACAAGAATGTATGGAATGCCAGCAGTTAAGCTTGGTTGGGTAGCATAAGTGAAAGTCTTCCATGCAAAAACTAGCGATATTGCTTTAAGAGTTGACGCTGTTGAGCCTACGAGACTCAAGTCTGAATGCTTATAGATCCCACACTTAACATAGTATGAAGCAGATGTATCAGCTTTTAATGCAACTGTTGTGTAATTTACAAGGGCACTTTCAGCTATAGTGAAAACACTGCCTATAATGAGTTCATGCTCAAAATCACATACCGTAGCAGTTGACCCGCCTATTGTTTCATACCCAAAAGTAGTAGTATTACCATGAACATCTGGAACTAAAGAAAATTGCAAGACGGACAACAAACCAATAGCAACTGACACTAGCAATAGTAGAGACAGAAGCCTAGATTTTGCCTTAGTCAAACCTTTTCACAATGGAAAAATAAATAATTAATTTCCTAGTAAGGCGAATAATACGCTGGTGCTGGCCGAGACCCTCTTTTCCCGGGCAACATGAACATTATCCCGCATCCTATAGTTGAAGCTAGGCCACTCACTAAGAACAAACTTTTGACTACAAGGAGGTCAAAGAAGGCCTTAATCATTGCTATAAAGTCAGGTGTCGGGGGCGAGCCTCCAAAGTTCAGCGAAGCGTCGGCACTGCCTCCAGCAGGAACCGTCACTGTGACAGGTGAAGCAGAACCAGAAGCGTAAGTTCCTGATACAGTGTACGTTCCAGCTGTCACTGTGAAAGCTAAAGGATTAGTGGAGCTTGTAGTTGTGGAGCCTGAGACAGTTTGAGGACCACTGGCCGTTATAGAAGCAACCACGTAAGCCCCGTTGTAAGAAGCAAAGACTCGAAGCGTTCCAGTAGTGGGAGAACCTTGTTTGAAATAGACTACTACCTGTTCCGAGGCTGCTAGAGAGTTCAGAGTCATGCTCGGAACTACAGCTCCGTTTCGTGTCATATAGTCGAAGGCCCAGCCCGAAGCAGGCGTAGCGGTTATGGTTAAGCTGCCACCCACAAGATAGGTTGTTGCGTAATGTCCTGCGGCTGGAACTGTAGTTCCTTGGCCTGAAACCGAAATAGTCACATCTGAATACGCAGGTGTAGTACCTCCACCAATTATTAGATTCTGAGTCTTCCCAGAAACAGTGGCCGAGGCAGTGCTCACTCCAAGAGACTGGGCCACGTAGAGATACTGGAACCTGTCGCCAATTGCAGAGGTCAAGGTTGCTACAGGATTAGTATATGCAGAAGAAGTGAAGACTCTCAAAGTAGCTAGTGAACCAGTCCTACTTAAGTCAAAGTAATACATAGCAAACGGGTTCGGAACTTGCCAAACCGAGGAGCCACCTGTCACCCGTCCATCACCGAAAACGAATTGATAACCACTGGCGTCGTAACCTAGACCGAAGCCAATAGTTATAGTAGACATCTGGACACTTACACCTATGTTGTTAGCTAGGCACAGGAATATTACTCCAGTGCCAAGTTGTACTGCTGTACACTGTGCTTCAAACTGCATCTGGAAGTCGCCAAAATGCGCTACTCCAAAATCTTTGTACACATAAGAAACAGCAGAACGTGGCATATTCGTTGCTATAACGCTGGAAGAAGTGACTGAGAGATAGCCACCAGAATCCACTTTTGTATAAGTGGTGAGGTTTTCTGGGGTTCCAGTCAGAAGCAACCCAAACCCTGAGACACCAAAGAGGGACAAGTAGACAAGCAACAACCCTACAATGACTCCGACTAGGTACTTGGGCCTCATCTTATGATAGCCTCCATTTGTGCTTCACTCTTCTTCTAGAAGAAAAATGTAATCCACTTTTACGCCTAGCAAAGAACACTAGACCCACTACCGAAGCAACCGCACTTATGATGAAGATAAGATGTAGAGGCAACTCAGGAGGCGGAGGTGGTGGAGAACCGCCAAAATTAAGTGTTACATCAACAATCTGGTCCTTAACAACAGTTACAGTCTCCGACTTAGATGTGAAGTAAGTTCCTGAAACTGTATAGGCTCCAACAGTCAAACTGAATTTTAAAGGATTGTTCTGGTCTACTGTAGTTGTGCCTGCCACATTCTGAGGGCCAGTGACTGTTACCAAAGTAGAGACATAACTACCATTGTAGGAGGCAAAGAGTCTAAGAGTCCCAGTGTTTGGCGGGGGCGTGTCCGATGTCCAAGCTACTCCAAATTTCCAATTGCTGGAAATGTAATTGTCTTTATTGTCTCCGCCTTGATAGAACAGATACCAAACTTCGTTATGGAGAAAGAATGTTGGTGTAGCAATATGATATACGTCAAATGTTCCGTCTATCCCACTTTTCTGGAAAAATGGATTAGCGGAATATTTAGTAAACATTGCCGTCGGGTCTGTACTATAAGCTAAACCGTGCGCCCAAGGTTCATTTCCAGAACCGCCATAGCCTTCATAGATGAGTATGTAGTATCCATAGGCATAGTAGATTTGAGGATGCTCAAGGTATGTATCGTCCCACTGGCCACTTGCACCCTTGTTTAGAATTACCCCAACTTTCGTCCATGAAATGCCATTACTAGAAGTAGCTACTTTATACTCAGGAAGCGTAGCCGAAGTGGTGCGGTCATCATAATACATATACCAATGAGTAGCATCAACACGAATCACAGTTGGGTCTCCAATAGCTAGTTCGTTCCCACTTGGAACCAAAATCGGGTTTGATCCACTTCTAGTGAAGGTTATTCCGTCCGAAGATGTTGCTAGTCCGATTGATGTGGGTCCACCAGTTGCTGCATAATACAGATAATAAGTTGAATCGACCTTGAGAACATTTCCAAGTCTAACGTAGCTCGAATCCCACTGGCCAGGAATAGGATTCTTAGCGAAAACTGTCCCTCGCTTTGTCCACGATGTTGGAGGATAAGTCTTAGGCGAAGTCGCATATCCTATTGCGTTGACGCCTCCAAATCCACTGTAATACATCCTCAATTCTGTAGCTTCTTCAATTATGATTGGATCGCCTATGTTAATGCCCTCCCAAGATAAGGAAGGCACTAAGATCGGGTTGTTCGCATATCTTACAAAGGGCTTGCTCAACATGTTCGTAATCGGAGATGGGTCCTGACAGTAGACTAAATCTCTAGAGGTAAGGAGCAACTCACAGACCAGAGCCATAGCGAATAGCAAGACAAGCAATCGATACTTCATCTGTCATCGAGAGAAAAATGTCTACAATGCCAGACTAACGATTAGCGAGGTGATCAGGACTAGGAAGATGATGGCTAGAATCTTCGGTAGCTTCTTGAACCAAAATACAAGAGAGGCCACAGTTGCCACTAGCACTGCCAACGTCACAATCCAAGAAGGCACAACTACCCCGAATGCTGCGCCTATGACCTGAACGATCACGGTGACTACTAACTTACCGATTAATCCGACCACGCCGATTAGAGCCTTCAAGGAGTCAAGCCAACTTCCAGTCTGAGTCACTTCTTCACACACAAAGTATCCTGAAGGAACCCCGACAACTTCTACTACGCCTGTCATGTTGAGAGTCTGATTGACAACTAAGGCTATGCCCACAAGAAGGCTCGTAGGAATAGCCACTGTCAAGTTCACTGGAGCCCCCAGCCAAGTAGCATTCGAACTTGCCACGCTGAAGTTAAACTCGCTGTAGGTGAGGTTGTTGTAGGTCGAGACAAAGGGAGTTGTTGTGACTGTTCCATAAATCCAGAATGGGTCGGAGACTGCATGGACAGAAGTTGAGAGGCAGAAGCAAAGCAATACAGACAGCAACGCTAAAACTGTAAACTTTCTCACATTCCCACTCTTCTCTCCAAGAAAGACCATGTTTTTAAACATGGGAGGAATTGGAGAACCTTTAAATATTGAAGAAACTTCTCAATAGAAGTATGAAGCAGACTCTCCTTGTGAAGCTCTTGCCGTCTTCTGAACAGTCTAAGGCTCTCTTTGAAACGATGAAGACTTTTAACAACGCCTGTAACGAAATTGTTGACATTGCATTTGAACAGAGAACAGCTAACAAGGTGAAACTTCAGAAGCTTGTTTACTACAACATCAGACGCAAATTTGGTTTGTCTGCACAATTGACTATCAGAGCCATCAGCAAGGTAGCTGAAGCCTATAAGCGGAACAAAAAAACCAAACCCTCTTTTAGAAGGGATGGAGCCATAATCTATGACCAGCGCATTCTCTCTTGGAAGGGAGTTGACAGGGTATCCATAACGACACTGAAGGGTAGAGCGATAATCCCTGTAAAGTATGGTGTTTACCAAGCTGAAAGGTTTGATAGAATCAGAGGACAAAGCGACCTCATCATCAGAGACAAAACTTTCTACCTTGCCGTGATTGTGGACATTCCCGAAGCACCCACATACAACGCTAAGGAATGGCTTGGCATAGACCTCGGAGTGAAAAATATTGCCACTGATTCCGATGGGCAAATATGGAGCGGAAACAGAGTCAATGGGATGAGAAAACGCCATGCAAAACTTAGAGCGAAGCTTCAGAGCAAAGGAACCAACTCGGCAAAACGTCTTCTGAAGAAACGCAGTAGAAAAGAGTCTCGCTTCGCCAAAGACGTGAACCATTGTATTTCTAAGAGATTGGTTGCGAAGGCTAAAGACACCGAGAGAGGAATCGCCCTTGAAGATTTGACGGGCATCCGCTCTCGGATAACGGTTCGCAAGCCCCAACGTCGCACCCAGCACTCTTGGAGTTTCTATCAGCTCCGCATGTTCATTGAATACAAAGCGAAGTTGAATGGTGTTCCAGTCAGGCTTGTTGACCCGAGAAATACAAGTCGCATGTGCCCAAACTGTGGAGCCATTGACAAGCGGAATCGTAGTGGAGAAAAGTTTCAGTGTATCTCCTGCGGATTCGTTGGATTCGCAGACCAAATCGCTGCCGTAAACATCGGCAGGGTTGCAGTCAACCAACCAGACGTTTTGAGACATTCTTTTCAACCTCAAGACAAGCCCTCGAATTTTATTCAAGGGTAGTTGACGATTGTTTACTGTGTAAAATCGTGAAAATCGTGAACAAGGCGGCAACCACTGAAATTGTGATTGCTGTTGGATAGTAGCTCATGTAAAGCACGGTAGCGTTGTAGCCGAAATGAACCAGCATCGTTGCAAGCAAGCTGTGAGTGTACTGAAGAACCAGAAACATGATCACTCCGCATATAGCCGCTGCAGTGAGGTACACCCACCCGTTCGGACCGCCATAAGTCGACGCGTTTGTCTGCGAGTAAGTATGAAGCAAGGACCAACCTCCAACTGCAATACCTACAGCAGTCCACTTGCTGAAGCCTGCGCCGAACCTGTCCCTGAGCCAAGTGTAGAGCGCAAGTATGATGACCAGCTTAGTGCATTCCTCTGCCGTCACAACTAGGACAAACGTGAAAAGTATGTCAGTCCAGAAGGCTGGCAGCATGAAGCCTCCATAAGTAAGGTCTAGCTTCTGAGTTGGCACATAGAGAACGCTCTGTAGGAAGGTGCTAGTGAAGAACGTAGAGACTGCCAAACAACCTAGAACTCCGCCTAATACGATTGCAAGCTTCTCCAACGTTAAGTTTTCAGTATATGTGACTACTGGCTTCTCATTGTGCTTCTCAAGCCAGACAATCACGACAAGAGAAACTAGAAGCATACTAATGAAGAATTGTGTGTCGGGATAGTTGAGCAGAAGAAAGCTGGCTATGGGTAAAGACGCGATGGCAAAGAACACTAAGAGATCCTTAGACGCTTGCACAGTTTATCAAGAGTCCTTGAAAGTTTTATTTTCATTAACAACGGCTTCGGTGTTCAAGTCGCATCAAAAGTCCTTGAAAGTTTTATTTTCATTAACGACGGCTTTCATGTAGGAACTCATCAAATGAAAAATAGTCCTACGCTACGAATAATCAGAAGCTACGGAATGATCGTCCAATTATGAGTGAATTGACTTATTTCCTGAAGTGTTCTGTTACCGATAATCAATTGCGATGTCCAAGTAGAATCCGACATTATATCATATGGTGTATCTGGGTCAATTGGGTTATAACCAGATGTGCCATGGTATTTATCGGAAGCTCCTAGCCAATGGCATATTTCATGTGCTATGGTGTGTTTTTGTGTTTCTAATCCGCCCCAAAAGAAAGACTCTGCATTACTTCCCCAAACACAAGCCTCCATAAAACCCCCATTTATGAATGATGTTCTGTTTGAAAATAAGATCCATAGAATGTTACATGATTCGTAAATCCTTTTCTGTGCTGGTGTGATGGTTGAGAGGTAGGTGCTTAACACGCTGTCTGGAATGGTATGCTCATTTCCGTAGATAGCATCTGTGTAATCTGTGTAAACTTGAACATGTAACTCTGAGTATTCATAGAAAAATTGGTCAACATTGCGATTGTCCATTACTTGTTCGGTGGGATCGTAAACTGGCGGTCCAAAGAATATGTCATGGATTTGCTCGGTCCATTCAACAGTTTTTAACTCTATGGGATTTGAGTAATAATCCTCAAACCGAGTTGTGTTTGCAATTAGAAGAATATAGACTTTAATTCCGTTTGAAATATCAGAGTTTAACTTGGGGTTCTGCGACAAGTTCATGTAAAATGCCATGATTAACATAACAATAATGCCTATTGCTAAACAAGTACCTATGTCTGCTTTCATTTTTCTCAAACGAAAAATAGCTTTCTCTAAGCCTTCTTCTTTGTCTCGACCTTATGCGCCCAGATACCCACAAATGTAAGAGTTAGCCCACTTGTACTTGATAACAATCCACCCACTGTGTAGCAAAGACTATGCAAAGGTAAAGCCATGATAGCCAGAGCGATTCCAGAACATAAAAGAATATTTGCAAAGGTTGAGATAACTGCACTAACCTTCATTTTGAAACCTCCAACCCCTTCCTCTTGCTATTCCATTTCTTGACGCTCAGAAACTTCCCTTCAGAGTCGCGGATTACAATCCGATAATGTCCTTTAACTCGGATTCTCTTGCTCATGGTTTTGACTTCCTTCTCTTAGGAATAATTATCCTATCGTTTGTCGTGACCCTAACCCAATTTTCGTCTTCTCTGACAGGCCGTTTCAACTTCCTCACGGTTTCGCCTTCTCCGTTTTGATTGTTACATTGTGAGGATATATGCAATGGTAAACCCAATCATAGGATACAACAGATAGTAACCTAACGACAACAGCAACCCATTTGTGCCTAAGAGTCTGCCAACATCCTCATAACTTACTTGAGAATAGCCGCTCAAGATACCAGAGTTTATCTGATTTGCGTTGTAGGTCATAAAACCCATCATGATTAAGAAGGAAAGCTCAGATGCCAACATCAGGATACCAGAAACCACATTAACTTTCTCCACTTTGTTCATTTCTTTCTGACCTCTACATGCTTCTTTTCAACTTGGTTAACCACCGTTTGATTAGCGGTTCTGTTACCCATCCTAAAATGGCACCTATTATTATGGTGAGTACCAATTCAATTTCTTCAATCATTTTTTCATTTCCTCATCTATCTTAGCCTGAACAAACCGAGACAAGTTGATATGCTTCTCCTCGACCCACTTAGCTTGGTCTTCACGGATAGTAATACTCTTGCGCTTCATACGCATAATGTATATCATACGCTATTTAACTCTTGCCTATTGAACCTAGAGAGTTTCAGTAACAAGAGTCCTTGAAACTTTTATTTTCATTAACAACGGCTCGCATATCGAAACTCATCAACTGAAAAATAGCCTAATAATACTGAGGTTTATGTTTAGGCCAAAAGAGCATTACCGCACTTATCGAGGTAATCGAAGCACCCACAATCAGCATAAGCCTACTATTCCCTAGCAAATCCAGTAGTATGAGCAGGAAATAGTTTGGTGTAGGTCCAGTTTCAACTGAAAAGGAAGCGGAAATCGTGTGAGAGGTTTGAACATTCGTAAAGGTGTAGGTTGATACCGCGCCTTGACTCGTTCCGTCAACCAGTACAGCCGAAATGATGTAACCATTATTGGCCGTGATTGTGAAGGCTTGATTTAAGCCTTGATTCACCAAGACTGAACCTGAGGGCGAGATGGACCCACCCGTTCCTGCCGAAGCGGAAATTGTGTATTGGTTCGGAGTATTGAGACTGAAAGACGCGGATATTGTGTGACTGGTCTGAACATTGGTAAAAGTGTAGGTTAGAACAGGAGGAGAGAGAGAGACACCATCGACTGAGACATCTGAAATATGGTATCCAGCACTGCTGGCTATTGTGAAGCTTTGGCTGGCTCCTACAGTGACAATTACGGAACCTGAAGGATTGATAGACCCCCCTGTACCTGCAGAAGCAGAGATTGTGTATTGGTTTGGAGGTAAGACGCTGAAAAACGCGGCTATTGTATGACTAGCTTGAACATTTGTGAACGTGTAAACCGTAAAGAACGTAGAGGCACCGTCAATTAAAACACTTGAAATCTGATAGCCAGTGTTACTGGTTATGGTGAAAGTTTGGCTAGCTCCTGCATTAACAGTTATGGTGCCTGAAGGACTGATTGAACCTCCCGCGCCTGCAGAAGCTATTATGTTGTAGGTAGGCTCAGGCGGTAGTTGAGCGAAGGAAGCAGAAATCGTGTGAGGAGCGTGAACATTGGTAAACGTGTATGATGCTATTGCTCCTTGGTTGCTTCCATCGACTAGGACACTCGAAATCGTGTAACCGTTGTTAGGGCTTATGGTGAAGGCTTGACTAAGCCCTAAACTAACAGGTACAGCACCCGAAGGACTAATCGAGCCACCAATTCCTGCAGAAGCGGTTATAGTGTAAGTAGGTACGTCGGTTACTGGGTCACCACTTGTACATTGATACCGAGTACTCGGCCCTAAAGGACTAACTGAAGTTTGGGAATATTCCACACCAGAATCCTGAAAATACTTTGTGGTAAATTGTAAATATGCAGTTGAAACATGGGATACGAGCAAGGTTTTTCCTGCCAATGTTTCAATTGCATCAACGTAGCCATGAATAGTAGTACCGCCGCCAAAATTAAGGATTTCCAAGACCTCATCGCCTATGCTTAATCCGCTTGCCACAACCTGCGCCTTGTCTATATCCTTCCTCGTCGTGTCCCTAACATCAAAAATGTCTTGAGACGACCATGGGAAAGTTACACCGCCATAACTGTCATATCCCTCTTCCTGCACAGTGACAACGGAACCAACTACTGAAGTCACCGTATAAGTGCGGGTGCTAGCACCATCCTTCTCAATTGTGGACCAAGACATTCCAGCTTGAAGGTTCGTCCTTCTACTCGGATACAAAGTGAGTCCTATGCCTGCAACACCGAAGTAGCTGACGTAAAGAAAGAACAAGCCTATTACGATACCAGTTATCCACTTGGGGCGCAATCTCTATCCACAATGGAAAAATCGTTTCGCTCTCACAGCCTTCTATTCACAATAGATAGGAATGAAAGGAAAAGTTTCAGTAACAAGAGAAAAATGTTGGAGTGAAAGTCTACTTCTTCTTAGGCAGCCGCAAGTAGCCGCCACCAACGAGACAGCAAGCTCCCACACCAAACATCACTATTTGCTCGCTAGTAAAGTCTAGAGACCCTCCAAAGTTGACGCTGAGCATAGCCATTATAATCGGCGGCAAGGTTCCATCACTCACTGTTAGAGCCAAAGTGTGTGCTCCACCAACAAAAGTGTAGGAGCCACGCCAAGTCAAAGAATCTGTGGATGTCAAAGGCAGAAGTGCCGTGCCACCTTCCTTCACAGTGCAAGTAATTCCACTAGGCCCAGAACTCTTTGTGAAGGTGAAGTTCACTGTTAAGCCAGGAGAGTACACTGTCTGAGTGGAGCTGGTGATCTCTACCCCGTTAACGTACCATGTTCCTTGAATAACCGTGGAGAAAGAGAAGGACCCAGTGTAAGTAGTTTCAAGACCGACACCATTCGTTGCAACGTAGGAAAGAGAGTGTTGTCCGCTAGTAATAGGCGTGGCTAGGAGGTAGGTCCACATACCATCGTTGCTGGTACCCAAGAAAAGCGTCAGAGGGTATACTGCTAAGTCGATACTGGCCCCAACTGACGTTACACCACTTTCTAGGTCCTTAACCCCGACCAGAATCTTTAGTATCGGAGCCCCATAGACTTCGCCATCTTTAGGATAGAACGCTGTCCAGACTGGAGGAGTATTGTCTGCGACAACAGTTACGAGGCTTGCTCTTATCTGCGGTTCAAAGTATCCGAGTATCAGAAGAGCTACTCCGGCAATCAGAAGAAGCGTGCTCAACGTTTGTCGTTTCATCTTTATCACTACAAGAAAAATAATACTAAGAATCTATCGTCCAAACTTGAATGTTCCCCTTATAGAAGGTCTGAAGCAGATTCATAGAGAATTTGCCCCAGTCAATCTGAGCGCCACTCAGCATAAGCTCAGTCAGCTTAATCGTGTCTAACGTTACAACCACGCCATAGTGAGGTTTAACCTGAACGTCTGGAAGAACATCTAATGGACTGTAAGCTTTAATCGACATAAAGGCTGCTGCAGGAGCTGTGCTGTTCTCAGGATACCAAACCGCATCAAGACGAGTCAACCACACCGAACCATCGTTTGAAACTATCCACAGCGTCACATGCCAACTCTGGTTCAAGTCCACACTAACGCTGCTAGCATAGTTCGTGTAGTAGCTTGTGGCTTGACCTTGCACTGTCAACGCCATACTGTTGAGTTGACTGTACCATGTAGTAGAAGCGTTCAAATCGTCTACGCTCGCAGGCATTTCAATCGTTCCATTAGTAAGCTTGGCCACAGCCACTTGCGCTCCGCCAGTCAATCCCGCCATAGGCCTGATCCACTGCCACACGCTCCAAAAACCCCACGTCGCTCCATAAGTCAGTTTAGAGAGCACGTCTTTAGGGAAGAACACTGGCATAGGCTGACTGGTCAAGACTGCGTAGCCTGCACCGAAGAGAGGCGGCAAGAAGATTAAGCAACTTAATGCAGTACTGAGTAGTTTAAGAAACAACCCGAACATGCTCCCTACCTGTGTTTACGCCCTTTCTTTCTAGTCCCGGACCAAAGTAGCAAGGCTGCCCCCGCAATGGTTATACCGACAACGACAATAGTGGCGTCTCCACTTGGACTACCAGTAAAGCTAAGAGGTGGCAGGTCTGGGTCCCAGTTTCTAGGTCCTGGCTCGGTAGTGACAATGAAAGAGTAGGAGGATGTATAACTGTTGCCACTTCTATCCGTCGTAGTAACTGTAGGCGTCCAAGTTCCTGCTTGCCCAACTACACTGAGTTTGCTGATAGTGTAGACATAAGTGTTCGAGTACTGAGTGTCTCCATAAGAGTCTGCTGCTAGTGTATAGACGAGCCCAATCGGACTGGTGAAGAGGACGGTCGGAGAAGAAGCAATATCGTACCCGCCGAAGACATCAGTAATTGTGGCAGTCAGACAACTAGAATCATCTCTTTCATAGGTCACAAAGTCGCTAGAAAGTGAAGCTGTCACAGCGTCTTCAGCAACTAAAGTGATGCGCGAGTTCACCGCCGCAGTATCATACCCGACAGAGTAAGTCAAGTTGCTAGCACTACCTCCCAAAGTTATGTTAAGCTCCAAAGTGAATCCGCTAGCCACAGTTGTGGATATAGCAGAATGAGGGCTGGCCTTTTCAAAATATGTTGCGTTCAAACCTACACTAACATTAGATTTAGTAGAGATCAACGTGCTCACTCCTCCACCTGAGACCTTGTTCAAAGTAGTGATCAGATTCACGTCTGCTACGGTAGCGTTTGCTTTTATGAAAGGAATCACAGTCATAATGCCACTGAAAGTTAAAGTTCCCGCCAATGTTGGATATAGATAGAAATATACGGACCAGTTCCCTGTAGCCGCAACCTCCGAACTATTCTCCTGCGTACCTACTGACCAAGAAGCAGTAGTGTTGAAAATCTGTCCAGCCGTATTCTTCGTGTTTAAAGCGGTAACAGAGGTATCCTTATGAAGATTAAGAGTGACCGTGTTGGACCCTGGACTCGCAGTGACCAACGCGCCACTAAAGCTCAAGCCCAAACAGAGCAAAAGCATCAAGGAAACCATAATTTTCGATTTCATCTTCAACACTCAATAGAAAAATAGAAAACGTAAAGCTTCTGAAAAAGTTGAACAAAAAAGGGGGATTGTCCGCCCCTTGGCTTCCGCCGCAGAGCGGCTACGCCAGCCGCAAGCTTAGCCGCCCACATGAGAAAGCGGCGGCAAAGCCATCTCTCATGACTACGACTAAGCTAGGCAAGCGTAGAACGTTTCTGTAATGATAGCACCTGATCCTGTAGGCGCGGTTAGGTAGTAGATGTTCAGCGTTATCGGTATTTCAGTGGTGGCTCCCAAGAGAAACTCAAGCTGACCGTTCATATCGAACCGATTGTTAGCGTTTGCCAGAAGCCCCAAGTAGATTGCGTGGTCAAGATTGTTCGTGGCAGTGTAAGTCCATCTGATGTCTTGAGTCGTGAACGTCTGCGTGAATTGGCTGCCGTCCAAGTATCCTAGGCCTGGAATCTGCAGTTTCTTCAAGCTAACCTGTGTCAAGTCAGTGCATGGAACAGTTGCGTTGCCCGCTATGAGCTCTACCTTGTAGATTGCTGTGCCGTTGCTCTCTGTCAAGTTCAGGAACCAAGCAAAGTATCTCTGAGTAAGACCGCCGCCAATGGCCGTTGTGTTTACTCCGCTTAAAGCGTCAGCAAACACAGGTGGACAGTACGCTGTTGCATATGAGACGAACGAGATTATCGGGTAGCCGCTTGAAGGTATAGCATGATTCTTAAGGTCGTATTGGAACGCGAAGTATTTGACTCCTGTGCCAGTGACATCAACGTATTGGTAGCCCACGATGTAGGGGTCGCTCTGCATGATTTTCTGGTAGTCAACGTAGAACTTCCAAGTTGTCGGAGCAATAACAACCCACATGTAGCCGTTGTCTTCTGGCTTAGCATCAAACAAGTCTGTGCCAGCCGAAGCCGTAACTCCTAGACTCCAGCGTCCCTGCAAGAAGTGGTAGTAGTAGATGTTCTGTTGCGTGGCAACCGTGTAGGATGTCGCTGAGACTAGGCTGTTGTAGATTTTAGTGCTCATCTGGAACTGGCCTATGCCGTTCAGATAGTTGCTGCGCATTGTGCTGTCGATTGTTGGGCCTCCGCCCGTTGTGCCTCCGCCACCGCCTGTCTGAAGCTTAGGGAACCAAGCAACGTAGCCCATCTGGTTGGCAATGAAGATTGCAAGTACTGCGATGATGATTACGCCGAGAATGTTTCGTGTATCCTTTTTCATGTCATCAAGTCCTTTTCAAAGGAAAAATACTTACCACTGGAATAGTCCCCAGCCTTCGGCAATGCCGAGAACGCTGAGTCCTACAGCCAATGCAGCCATGACGACCATCCAAAGCATTGTGTGCTTGCCAAGAGGCCTGTAGCCCGCGTAGTTCAAGACGTGCAGCCAAGCGAACAGCATCACTGCAACGTAGTTCAGAGCGATAGCCCAAGAGTTTCCTGTCCAAGTAAAGTATATTGTGGGGTTGTAGCCTGCTATGCCCAGCAACACGCTGAAGCCCAAGAGAGCCATCGGAATTATAGTCAAAGCTTTCGCGTGAGCGTTAGTCGGGCCGAATTTCAAAAGTCCAAGCTCAAACACTAGCACTCCAATGAACAGAGCAATGCTCAACGTCCAAAGAATTGCTGCGTTTATTGCTGTTGCTACCATCATGAAGTAGCTCATGCCAATGAGCGCCGCAAACAACGCGCCGAGCACGGTTGGTCGAGGGTTCGCTAGGACTAGGCCGCTTGCGAGGAATGTGAAGCCGAAGAGTACCATTGACTGGTTGATGCCGCCTCCGCCTAGGAATGGCAGTATGATGTACCAGAGCCCTATCAAAGTGAAGCCGAGAACGCCTGTTTTCCAGTTTAGCATTTGTTTGTATGGAATGTTCATTCTTTTTGTCTCCTATGTTCTTTTCAAGAGAAAAATACAGAACAGCTTACCAATAGGGCCAGAAGTCTATGCGGTCAATCAAGCCCTGCACCGTATTTACCTGCACCTGAATCACGCAGCATGAACCGTTGACCACAGTGATAGTTCTTGTTAACGTAGCACTTTGCCAAGAAGCGGTCACACTGTAGGAACTGTTCACATGTAAAGAAAGCACTGGAGAAGCATCCCATCCCGCTACAGTCACAACAGTAAGATTGCCAGGATTCACGTTTACCGTCACGTTAGAAACGTAACCACTGTAGCTAGTGGCAAAGACTCTGACTGGAACAGTGGCAGGGAAAAGGATTGAGCTCGAACCAAAAAGCTGAGCAAACACTATCACTCCTACCAAACACAATAGAAGTCCTAGACCAAGAACAACTGCTTTCCGCACTAGCCCTTCCCTCCGCCTTTGTGTCCTCTCACATCTTTCACGTCTTTCCCTACATCCTTCAATGTGCTAGAGAGTTTTTTGACTCCACCAAAGATTCTGGGGAGCACCCACGGAGCAAACACCGCCAATAGAACGAAGATTATTAGCAGAATCACGCCTATGGTGAAGAGGAACCAGACAAACGGCTCCAACGGACCGAACATTCTGAACGGGTCCAGACCAGCCAAGACGCCAGTCCAGAAACTTTCTGCCCAGCTGAAATAGTCTGATGGCCAGTCTGGTTTCGGTGGTGGATTAGGATTAGTGTTTAGCACAAATTCATGTGCTTGAAGCACGTCTACACGGACCGTGTAGATCACTGCAACGTCACAAGGATAAACCCCATTTACGTTGAGATAGCCATCAAACGTATTGTAGGCGCCTGCTCCAAGCTGAATCGGCAGGTATTGAACCACTGTGCTCTTTATCCGTATGTCTGGAGTTATGCTCAAGTCCCAAGGAACCTCAGGTGCAAGAGTCCCAAAGGTTCCGTCGTCTTCATACATGTTCACCCCGTTATTCCGTTCTAGTGCCCCAGCAATATACACATCAGCTGCACTAGGAGGTGGCTGGTGCATACCTCCAGGTGCAGGATACTCGTTATCTACTCTACGTTGCTCCTTCTCCAAAACTCTAGTCTCCATGACTCCTGCCCAACAATGGTCCAGAACGTAAGAAGCGTTAGGCGGGTCATGGCTAGAAACTCCAGTCCAAGGGTCTATAACGAACTTGACGTACACGCCGCCTTGAAACTTCTGGCCAATGAAATTATTGTTGTTTATGCCGCCACCACCAGTTTGTGTGTAGCCTTCGTATGGCCAAAGAGTCTCATGAGTAAACATGGGGACTCCCCAATAACTGCCGTTCGGAGCAACATCGGCTATTGTGCGTATCGTAAGATAGTAAGCGTAAATATGCTGGTCAAGGTACCATGTCTCGTAAAGTCCAGTACCCGAATTCCATCTGGAATATGTAACAGAACCAGCAGGAGTAGTAACAGGAATCACATTGCCACTAAAGTCGATATGGCTAATGCCTGTTACTGACACTGCTATGGTAGGCACTCCATAGGTGTAGTTGTCTACATCAAACTTCCAGTTAGAAGCTCCTACTTCTCTAGGAAAAGTGAACTGGTCTGCAGAAGTGTAAAGTGTAGCAGGTGGCCCATTGCTTATTGCAGAGATTTGGGTGTAGATCTCCCAGCCTGGCACTACAATGCTTAGTCTCGGCAAGCCTGGAATCATTCCTGTCATCACTAAGACTGCAACTAGAAACAAGATTCCGATTCCTACAGCGGCAAACTTGACAGAGTCTGAGTGCTTCTTGCGTTTGGGCATCTTTCAATCCTTCAACAGAAAAATAGTTCTGAGACAAGAATACGGAGAGTCACGGGAGAAAGGAGGTTTCAGAACCATGCCTCCGCACCCAAGTCCAAAAGAAAAATGCCTATCGTTTTCGCCTGCACTTTCTGCCCAGCAACAGACCTACTCCAATGCAGACAAGACCGAAAGCGAAGCTTTCATGATGAAGAAACTGGCTCCATGACCACCAATCGTCATAGACAATGTACTGTTCCAAACAAAGAAGGAAAGCAACGCAGAAACAGAGGTATGAGTACCATTCAAACTTCATAGAAGAAAAATCGTTTTCTGTCTGTTTTCTATACACCTTTAAAGTGTAGCAAGTTTTAAGTGTCAAGACGCAAGACAGAAAGGACTATTATTGCACACAAGAAGGCTTGGAAATGTCTCAAAAGGACATCAGGGTTTGGGTTAGAAAAGGCTTAATCGCGCAAGTCAAGGACACGTACCGCGAAACGAGAGGCTTGACTGCTTCGGGCCTTGTGGATTGGGCGCTGCGATACGTGGTTCTGCTAGAAAGAAAACTACCTAAACCTGAACGAAAAATGGAGGAGTCGCCGTCCTAACGGAGGAAAAGGTTGGACTTGACCAGCTCGTTCAGGAACGAGCAAAGTTTCTGATGGAACAGTTAATCAGCGTAATTCCCTACGTCAAAGAACTCACAGGCATCACTGACGAAGCACGAAAAGTTGTTGAACGGCAAGTAGCCGAATTCGCCCTCAGCATCAAAACCTCCAAGCTAGACAGTGAACAGCTTGAGATGTTCTTCAAGAAACCGTACTACCTAGAACCCGTTCATGGCAGACCCGATTCTTGGCATCTAATCATCCCAAAGTTTGTGGACATCCAAATAGGATGGCTTGAGAGATCGACAGAAAGTTTCAATATCTTCCTCATCAATCGGTATATGGATTGGCTCGGAGAGATTCCAGAAGCTATCAAGAGACAACTCAACTGGAAAGCACCGCCAGAACTGATTCTTGATGGAGAGGAACTCCATGGACCCAAAAGTGCACTCGAATACGCTTGGCAGAAATATCGCCCATTCCTACATGACAGGGACGAAAATAAGATTCGAGTCAACCCGAAACGAGCCTTTGACCTCATCGCCTCATTGATCAAAGACGGTGTTCTCCCATTCAGCATTAAGCCAGTCGACAACGCTGACCTCATGGACCGTAAGTGCGACTTTCAACTCCGCGATTATCAAGTTCAAGCTTGGAACGAGCTCAAACGGTTCAGCGCCATTGGAGTCTACTATCCTCCAGGAACAGGCAAAACCATCATCGCGTTATGGGCTATGACACACTTGAAACCGCCACACCTAGTTGTGGTTCCCACGCGACTGTTGCAGGAGCAATGGCTAGAGAGAATTCAAGCACACACAGGTCTGCAGCCAGGAGAGTATGAAGTCTTGACGTATCAGAGTGCAATTTCAAAAGCATCGGGCAAGCAGTGGACTAGCCTAATTGTCGATGAAGAGCACCACCTGCCAGCCAATACTTTTGTTAAGCTCTCACTTCTCCGACGTAAATACACCCTCGGCCTCTCTGCTACGCCATTTCGAGAAGACGGGCGAGAGGAATACATCTTCGCCCTTTCAGGCAAGCCCGTTGGCCTTAGCTGGGACTACTTTAAACGGCTTGACCTGATTAAGAGTCCGACCTGTCATGTGTGGATTGTGAAAAACTTTGAGGCGAAGCTAAAACGGCTTGACTCTCTCTTGCAGATGCAGAAAAGAACAATTGTGTTCTCAGATTCTATTGATGTTGGCAAGGCCATTGCTGGACGCTTTAAAGTTCCCTTTGCCTATGGGGGAACGAAAGACAACCTAGAGACTATCCTCTCCAACCGAGTCGTCGTAGTTTCTCGAGTAGGTGATGAAGGAATGTCGTTGCCTGACATAGAGCAGGTAATTGAAGTCAGCTGGCTCGGGGGAAGTAGAAGGCAGGAACTCCAGAGAACGACAAGACTTCTGCACAGTCAAACCGAGGAGCAGGAAAACCATGTCTTAATGACTCTTGAAGAATACCTGCATGACCGCAAGAGACTTTTCAGCATCATGGACAAGGGCTTCAAAATAGTGCTTCATCGTGAAGGCGTCAGTGAGAAAGTGATAGAGGATCATTCACACGACGATTTCCGTCGACTACCACGGCCACGCAATTCCAGACCCGCTTCTTCAACGGAACCCACGGTGCCTATTTCGTTAGGTCAAAGTGGAACATACACTAGCCTGCCAGGTGTTCAACGAATCATGGCATTGATGAACAGGAAAGAGAAGCAACTCTATACGTTACTCCTTGACCATGACGGAGAGTGGTTCAGTAGGCAGCGGTTGCCTCTGCTTCTGGGATATGCAAGTAACGATACCATGCGACACTCAATCGACTTTGTTAAGATGGTTGAAAGAGGCTGGATGGAAGAAAAACGCGAAAAGAAAGCCTCCAGCTACCGAACAAACATGAAGGGTAAACTGGGAGGTTGAAAGTGCCTAGCTTCGAGTTTGCACTGCTACTGCTCTTCGTCACTCTAACATTGGCATTGGCCCTAGCTTACTGCGATTGGAAGGGAAGAAAGCATGAGTGAGACAAAGCTGGACATCGGCTGCGGAAACAAGAAGCGACAAGGCTTCATAGGCCTAGACACTAGACCAACCCTCCAAACCGATTACGTCTGCTCCCTACAAGAAGCGCATAACATCTTTCCTTACGGTACTGTGGATGAAATCTATTCTAGAAGAGTTTTTCAGCACATCCCAGACGATGTGGCCGCATTCAAAGAAGTCTCTAAACTACTAAAGGTCGGCGGCAGAGCCACAATCATAGTGTCAGGCTACAGGCCATGGCTGTACTACCAGTTATGGTGGAAACACACTCGAGACTACCAGAACATCTACCCATGCTTCCACCTCTACACCAAAGGAAGGCTCGAACGCAAGTTTGAGAAAGCTGGCTGGTCGCTGTTCCACAAAGACATCAGCTTCAAATATGCTATCCACCGCACTTCTGAGGGCTGTAGACACCATAGCTTCGACCTAGCAGTAGAGCTAGTTAAACTTCCTGCTTTAGACGAGCTTGAAGACAGAGAGTTCCGACAGTGGGGCTACATGGGCACTGAGATGGCACATGAACATTGCAGGGATTGTTGGACTTGTGTTGGCGAAGACGAATGTGGAAAAGGCGAGGTTTGAGTTACGAGATTAGACGTTGGTTGCGGTGGAAGTGGAGCTTCAGAGTTCAAGCAGAATGTGGAGCGCGGCTTCGTATTCTCACCCCTACAAGGCGACGTAGCCATAGACATCCGCAAACCCAAACAGAAACGACAGAACTTCGTCTTAGCAAGTGGCGAAGCCCTGCCATTCAAGGACAAAGCGTTCAGCTTCGCGTTCAGCACAGACGTTCTTGAACACGTCAACGGGCCCGTCTACATGGTTGAAGAGATGAAGCGTGTAGCACGCAAGATCCTCATTGTTACGCCTAACAGTCTGCATTTGCCCGGGATACTGATGAGCATGGTAAGGAAGAACCAGAAGTATGAGCCGTATGCAGATCATGTTGTTATCTGGAGTAAGGCTGAGATGGAAGGACTGCTCAACCGAGTCGGCTTTAAAAGCTATACTGTGGGCTGGTCAAATCTGCGTAGGCATAGAGCTCATTGGTACGTGCGGTTGCTTGTTGCTTTATGTCCGTTCCCTGCCTTGCGTTATGGAGCTTTGGCGGTTGTTGCAGAATGCTGAAGGCCGATAGCTATTGTTCTCTCACTAACGCAAAAGTCAACGTTAAAGACTGCTTCAACTGTCACTTTGAAGCTATCAAATTGATGCTGAAGAACGCAGAAGGAAACGTTTCCGCCATTGACGGTTTAATCGAGATTGTGTGCCAGCGAGCATTCAACTGTAGCGCCAAAATTTTTCGTTTGGAGAGAAACAATGTCTCGCTCACTTAACAAGGTTCCAGGCGGCTACGAATACACTCTCGGAACTTGGCTCTACACGAAACTTAAGAAGAAAGGACAACTGGTGTGTTGCTACTGTAATTGTCTAAAAGCTCTAAAACTTGGTGACAAAATTGTTTCTAAGACTCGCAGAGGCAAAACCAGAAGGTATCATAAAGAGTGTTGGCTCCTGACATTCGTTGCGTAAGAGATGAAGCAAACTTGAGAGAAAAAGCCTACCTTAACTGCCCACAAATAGGTGACTCGTTCCTGCTTTCTTTTTAGAAAAATCTAACCAACACCTTGCTTTATGGCAAAGGTGCGCGCATGACTTGTCTTTCCGTAACAGAGCAGATAATATCTTCCTAGAAGAAAGAGTGCTCGCCTTTTATGCCTTCTCATTAGGTAAGTATTCGAAACCATGATTTTCCTAGTGGTGAGCAAATGAAGCCTATTGTTGCGGTGCTTGGAATATTGATTCTTGGTGGGCTAGCATCTGTGTACTATTACCGTTCTCAGAACAGTATGCAAACACCTTCATTTCTGACTGCTATTGACCCACCGCTTAGCAAATTAAGTTTTCAGACTATAGGCTACGATGTTTACCATGCTTGGGGAGTACCTGATGGGACATTTTATGTTAGGTATGAAAATACACAGGGAGATATGTGGCTAGTTTGGTTGCTTGACTCTCAAAGTCACTATCTACTTGAGATGGGTCAATATGGGGTTGCAGTTGGGGATGAGGTTGAGGTACATGGAGAATGGGCGGGAAATGTAGGTACAGTAACGTTTACACCTAGCAACTGCTTCAAAGTCGATTCAGTTATAAAACTACCTCAACTTTGAGTTCTACTTTCAAATGTGTGAAGACTCATTTTTCTCTTAGTGAAAACATGAAAGCCACAACCGCTTTACTAATCATTATCGCAGGTGCAATCCTAATCGTCGGTGCTAACCAATACGGACTTGTAACATTGTTCCCAAAACTCTCAACCACTGGCGGCGATGAACCAGGACTCAACCTACCAGACCAGAACGAACAAAACGACGTGCCACCCGCCGCAGAACTCCAACCCTTCTCCAACCGCGAAATCCACACTGCACTATGCTACTTAACAGGCAAAGACCTTCCATGGCTCCAAACCAACGCTTTCATCGATTCATTGCACATAGAAATATACGGCAAAAACAACGTAAACTACCTAGACATGGAAACCTATTACAACAACCTCTGGACCGCCGACGGATACACAGTTTACGTTCGAGGCTACGCTTACCACGCAGGATATACCACGTACAGCGCAATGTTCACGAAGGGCGGCGACGGACGCGGAGTAACCGCCGCCTCAGGCGCAGGCGTCACCTCATACTATGGCTATGACACAATGATTATGGTTGGCCACGGACCACTAACAACTTGGATCGCATTTCTGACACTGATAAACTCGTCATAGACACTATTTTTCTAGTAGTGAATGTTGATGGGTAAACTACCGCAGAATCCGAAGAAAGGCCAAGTCGCAGTTCTAAAGCGAAAGGGAAGAAAAATCACTTTCAAGTGCATGAAGCTTCAAGGTTTTGGCAAGTGGCGTATCGTAAGCAACGAGAAGCATAAACCCTTAAAATCTTACATCAGGCCAACATTATAATGAACAAAATATTAATTGCGTTAGCGATAATAGCAATTTTAATGGTTTCAGCAACAATCTATTTTTACAAACCAACAGAAGAGAATTTTTACACTATTTCTCTAAGTTCTTGGTGTGATACAGAGAATAAAACTGTTTCTGCAAATATACAAATTGATAGTAATACTACAAATCAAGCATTACCATGTAGCATTACATTTAATGCTTCTTCTATACATATTATACATATGAAAACATTGACAGATAGTTTAGGACATCAGTTTATAGGTTGGGATTCAGAAGTAGGGTCAAACATTGATTTACAAGTTACAAGTTCAGGGTCGCATGTAGCTCATTTTTCAGCTTTAATACCAACATCAAGAAAATTGACGATAATGACAACAACTAATGGGCATTACAATATTAGTATAGGAATACATCCATATAGTGAAAACACAGTTGTACATGTTCTAGCTATTCCAGATAGTGAATATAAGATAGATTATTGGTTGCTTGATGGTATAAATAGTTTTTCTAGTCAAACTGTTGCAACTGTAACTATGAATAAAGATTATACTTTACAAGCAATATTCAAATCTACTATTGTATATGAATCAACAATTGCATCAACTGAACTTATAGATTTCACTAGCATGACTGACTCACAGGTTAGCACGTTCTTATCTTATTGTCACAATCAAGGCATTCCTGAGATTACTGTACGTCTTAGAGCAATGGATATAGGGTCTGTTACTGCTCCTCCAGCTAATGAAGTTGCTAAAGTAAAAACAATTATAACTACAGCAACTTCACTAGGTATAGCAATCAATTTGGACATGCACACTTGGTATACAACTTGGGATTATTATTTTGATGATAGTGCTACTCAAGGTTTATTGAGAACAAAATACATAAACTATGTGAAGTCTGCAATAAACGCTTTTAATGGATATTCAGTTAAAACTTGGATGGTTATGAATGAACCTCAAGCACAAACAGCATCAACTAGCGAAAATAATTTCATTTTAGACGTTATTAATACAGCTAAATCTATGACTTCTCAGCCTGTTTCAGTGCGATTTATGGGTAGTGCTTCACCAACTACAGGACATTATTCTACAGCAATTGATACTGCATGTGATTTTATTTGTAGAAATATGTATTGGACTTCAGGTTCATACTATGACCCACGAAACTACAATAGTGTTGCAGAGAATACAATGCTTAATGCTTTAAATTCTGCTCATACTGCTGGGAAAGAGTGTTGGATAACGGAGTTTGGGGGAACAAAATCAAATCTTGAATCGCAAAGAAGCAAGGTAGAAGCTACAATTGTGTGGTTTAACGAAAAAGGATTTGACAGAGTATTTTGTTGGGTTTGTCAGCCTGTTGGTGGTAGTGGTGAAAACTATAACATTTTTACAGGTATGACACCTAATCCGGCGTTTTATGAGTTAGTAAATTCTGTTTAAGTCTTAATAATTACAGGTAGTTGAACTTGAATAAGTTTAAAGCATTAGTTCTTTCTTCTTTACTGATTATTTTAGTCTTGTTATGTAATAATACACTCATTAAAGATGTTAAAGCTCTAAAGCTCTAATGTGAAAAACGACCCGTCACCTGAACTCTACTATTCGTAATCAAGTAGTGGTACAATTTATTACTTTGTTATTTCACATACTAGCTAGAAGTTCTATTAAGAGCCCGAATTTGAACCGCTTTGGTTGCAGACACCATAGCCGTTGACAGTTTGCTCCCAACTGTTCTTTTATTATTCTTTTGAGGAACAAGCATGGAGTTACCGTCAGTTGATGAGGTGCGGAAAAGAATCATGACCATCGAAGAGCCGAAGATCAGGTACTGCTTGATGGCAGTCTACTTGTTTGCCGGGAGAATCAGCGAGGTTGTTGGAAGGAAGAATCCTGCCGACGACAGCGTTGCTGGAGGCCCTAAAGGAACAGATGTCAGACTGGACAAGTTTCTGCTGATGGATCGAGAGGTTGATGCTGTTGTTTTCAGAGTTCGCACTTCTAAAAGGCAGGGTCGAGAACGCGCAATAGGATTGCCGCTGGAAGAGGTCTATGAGCCCTGGTCTAAACTGTTGTATGGATACTTTCAGTTGGCTGGAGACAAAGTAATATTTCCTTTCACTCGCAAGTTTGTCTGGAAATACGTTACGGAGAACAAGGTTTTCGGAGGCTTGAAGTATCCGATTGAGAAGTACAAAGTAGACAAGAAGGGAGAACTCAAGACAGTTCCAGCACACGAAAGAGACTTTAAACTTCACGCCCTCAGACATTTACGCGCAAGCGAGCTGGTTGGCTTTTACGGGTTTGACGGTTTTAACCTCGCCACATACGGAGGTTGGACGTACCATCGTATGGCTGAAACCAGCTCTATTATGGATCGGTATCTCACATTGAGCTGGCAGAGCTATTTTCCTAAGTTACTTAAGAAAAGGTGATAGACTTTGAGGAAATTCTGGAAGGACTTTCTCTGTGAGTTACCAGCAGATTTTCCTAGACCATCAGCCGAAACTATAGAAAAGAAGTACAACATCAGAATCATATCCTGCGCAATAGAACAAGTAACCGATGAGCTGTTCAAACGATATTACAGAGACTTCGGGTTTGAAACAATACTACCATGCAGGAGCCCTGATTATGTTGGCATTAAACGAATCAATGGACGACTTCAAGCATTTACTATCGAACTAGAAGTTTGGTCCTCGCAATTTGGTTTCCACAAGTACATTGTAGACTACATATTCTGCTTGGAAAAAGACCAAGAGTGGCCATACTCAACAGTCATCGAGTTCAGAACGACCTTAGGAATCAAAGAGTTTATGCCAGCTCGCGAAGTGGATCATTTTCTGTATGAGAAAGACGAAGAATTTAGAAAGAGATGTGATGAGTACCATCAGCGCAAGATAGAAAAGAAAATGGGGTTAATCTAACTTGCGCCACAGTTAGGACATGTAGAAGCCTTTTGTGAATCGTATCGGGTTTTGCAGTAAGAACACGTTTTCAAAACCAATCTATTCAGGCTTCCCGCTCTCTACTATGGTTTGCTCGTTCATCCACTGATACACGCCGCTGCGAACCATGTCTTCAGCTTGAGGCCTCGGCACAACGCCCACCATCAAGCCCTCACGCCACACTTGGATTCTGGAAGTTCTGAACTCGCGGTCAACGCTTACGGCGAGCGTCTGCAACGCCTCCGCGATCCTGTGCGCCTTGTCGTAGCTGCGGGCGGACACTGAAACGGTTTCTTTGTCCACTTGGATTGCGTCTTCAGTGACTGGTTCGCCTCCAACGCTAGAGGCTGACAAGATTCTGTGGTAAAGAAGTTCTGCTTCGTATGGGTTGAGAAGAACAATGTAGGCTACGTTCACGTCTTTTTCCAAGGTTACGCCGTACCTGAAAAGTTTAAGCGACGGCTTTTTGCCGCTTTGGATTGCTCTGTGTCTAGCCGCTACTTTCGGGTCTTCCTCTACGGGGAAGGCTTGTCCGCGTTGTCGGCTAGAGCCGTGAGTGCGAGTTCTCCAAGGACACAAGGCTACTTCACAAGAGAAAAATCTACTGAGTCTGGGAGTCTTGTTTGCTTGTGGCTTCTCTAAAACTTAGTTGTGGAGAGTGTTAGAGGCCGAGCAATGTAAAAGCTCAGCTCGCCACTTTAAGCCAAGACTCACCAGATACAGTTGCACTTCACAGTTTTGAAGTTGAGTCCTAGAGCCCTCCACATCGCAAGAGTGTCTTTGCAGATCCCCCATTCAATTCCGTTAAGGCTAAGTTGGTCGCCCACAGTTCTATACATGGTCAGCCTTTCTGAGAATGGAGGCTTCTTGCCCCAGTTGCTCTTCTCAGTCAGATACACGGTCCACGACTTGTCCTTGCAATAGATCAAAGTTGTAGTCAAGCCTCTGAGACAGCCCAAAGTCACTCGGCTAGGCTCCACCTTGCATATCCAGTCGACCAGAGTTTTGTATTCGTCCTGCCAGCCCAGAATAGGAACCATCGGATCAATCCTAAGCCTTACCTCATAGCCTGCTTCCCTAGCTTCCCTGGCAGCAGCCAGCCTTTCCTGTGGCGTAGGCGCGTACATCTCCCATTTCTTAGCCACTTCCTCTGAGTTGACGCTCCAAGCCAGAATAGCGTTCTTCTGCCACTCATGCTTCAGAAACTGCTGAATGTTTGTCGACTTCGTAAGGAACATGACCTTGTGCTGTGTACCATCAAAGAACTGCATTATCCACTCACTGAAAGGCGAGCCTTCTCGAGTGCCCTCATCCATCAAGCTGTCAGACAATTCGCCAGTGTCAATGATTTCAGGCGGCAAGCTCTTGTCCGCTACAAACTGGCTGATGCCTTTGCCGATTCTGTCTCTTGTCTTGAAGACCATCGGTATTCTGCCGTTCGGCTTCTGACCGTAGAACCTGAATGTGCCTTTCAAATAACACCACGCGCAGTTGTATGGACAGCCGTTTGCCCAGGCTAAGAGCATGAAGTGAGGACACACCACGTCTGTGTCGCTGACTGGGAAAGGTGTCTTGTCAAACCGCCTCAGCAAACCTTCTCCAACTGTTGATACTTGATTACGGACTTCGCCGTCTAACTGTTTATACTCTTTATATTTTATCATGGTCTTTTCCTCTCTTTCTCTTTTCATAGACTGATTCGATGTGCCAGCACGAGACTCGCCCTTCATGGTTATAGTCTGGCGCAAGCACTACTGAAACCCAGAGCTTAGCGTTGCCATCCATCGTTCCTTTTCTCTCAGTATGCCGTGTCCTCTGTATTTCTTGTATTCTCTGGAATAGTCTTTGGCATTCGCCACACTGGTCATCAATTTGCAAGTCTAGTTTCTTCATTTCATTCAACACTCTCCACCGCGACTTCCTGCTGAAGTCTGCCAACTGCTTCCCTGACGCTTTGAGAAGCTACAGCTATTTCCTCAATTGTTTTCGCACTTAAAGTTTTCCGTTCTGCCTGCAGTATGCGTTTCAGATGGTCAATGAGATTTTGCAGTTCTGGCTTCTGAAACTCGAAGACTCCTCCTGAAGCTCTGCTGACAATTGCAGGGTCAACAGACTCAATTTTGTTCGTCATGTAGATTGTGACAGTCCCAGGATACTTTTCAAGCAAGCTCCTCAACGCTCCCTGCGAAGCATAGCCTAGCCGATCTGCTTCGTCAAAGACAGCGAACTTCTTCAGTTTAAGCCCCTTAACGTTCCACATAGCTCTGACCTTCATGAAATTCTGAACCTTATCCCTGACCACTTCAACCTCCGCGTTTAATGTCGCATCAATGTTCAGCACAGGCGACCAGCAGCCCTCGTATTCTTCAGTCCAGTTGACGCCGTTCAAAATGTCTTTCCACGTTGCTTCTGGCTTGAACACTTGCTGTTTCACATAGTAGTCTCGAGCGAAAGCTCTGGCTCCTGCAGTTTTGCCTTGTCCATAGTCGCCGTAGAACACCATTGACAGAGGGAAAGAGTTGGTCATTACGAAAGCTCTCAGATATGGACCTACCTCGCCTACGAGACCCGCAAGAGTTGCTGGCCTGTACTTTTCAATCCATGGCAGGTTACTGTCCGTTTCACAAGAAACGTATGGAACGTCATAAGAAACCTTGACATGCTTCAACACTTGCTTAGGCAGAGCTGGCTTTGGCATCTCAACATGACCCATCAAAGTTTCCTCGAGCCTTCTCGCTTCATCCGCTTTCCCGAGATTCTTCAGCTTTGTTATTTGAGCTTTCTTGCCAGCCAACACCATCTTCTCATTCTTCCATTCGACCATTACTTGTCACCCGCAAATTTTGTTAAAGGCGTCTGCATGAAGTAGTCCACGATAGATTTGCTCATTGCCATTTCAACAGGAGCTGCTGCTTTGATCTGCCGATTATGACGCGAAGGTATAGTCGCAAGCTTCTCGCTAAACCACTTTGAAAGAACACGTTGCATCTCGTCTGCTGTTTTGTCTGCATTGTCATAGTAGAGCCTGTTGAACTCGCCCCACCATTTACTCTGCCTCCACTGAGCAACTTTGACCGACAAGTACGCATCGCTCAACCACTTGTGACTCTTGGCAAATGAGGGGTATCCTTTGCCAACGCCTACCTTGTGAGAATCAGAAGTGCTTTGTCCAACGTCAAAGATTTCTCCCTGCTCAATCACCTGACGACCTTTCTGCGTAGGCTTAACCGTGTGCATCAGAACCTTCTTGTTCTCGTCATGCGAGTCCGTATGAGCAACGTGTTCTGCATAGTGTTGGACTAGCCCGAAATGCGCCAGCCACTTAGAGATTCTTGTCAGCTTCATTGAACTGAAACTTCTCTGAATCCCATCGTTATAGTTTGAACAGCCTAGATACTCAAACGAATATTCGCTGTGAGTTTCAAAGTACCTGTACAGTGTCAGGAGAACATCATTGAAGTTGCTCGTTTCTCCAGCCCACAGTCCAGATGGCAGTTTGCCCACAGGCTTCCAAATCTGAACACTCATGGCAATGCCTTCTGTCCTGTTTTCAGATATTGGTGTAGCGCTTCGATTTCAACCACAAGCCTATCCATCTGTTCTGTGAAATACTCGTCTGATGGAAATTCTTCTCGCATTGTTCCGCATTGTTTAGCTGACAGGTCTAGTATCTTCATGAACAGGTCTGCATGTGTTCGACTGTGTGAGCAAGTGAAAGTTTCTTTGTAGTCTATGCCTCCTGAGAACAGTGGACTCAGCTTGTGTCCTGAAGGTCGGGTTGCTCCTTCAGACTTTACAGTTACGATTATTGTTAGCATGGTTGTCCCTCCTGCTCAGCTTCAAATCTGTCTGTCTCATTCTCGCCCGAACTAGTGTCTATCCACTTGCCACACTTGACACAATGACCATATTCCGCACAGTCTCCAGCATCCATGTCCAACTGGTCAAAGAGATGTTTGCCACCTTCAAGACAGTCAAACAAGCTCGGAACCTTATAGTCCGTCATGCTTTCACCAACTTTCTCTGCAAGAAGCGTCCCAACGCCCAAACATAGAAGCTGTCAGGTTCTTCAAGGTCTTTGTGACAACCGATCTGGTAGCTATCATAGTCACAGTCAAGGTCGTCTCGCCGCCTCTCAACCCAATTCCCAAACTCTACGCTGTCAATTGCTCTGTCAACGAGTCTGAGAGCTTCGTCCACCTTTTTCCAGTCCATTTCAAGTCCCTTCCACACAAAGCAACTTCTGTAGAATGTCATACTCTGCCCTTTCTGAGCAGTAACGCGGCATTTCATGTTCCTTCATAAACGCATCCGCGTAAGTCTTGAATGCCTGAACTTTCTCAGCTATCGAAGACTCAGTTTTAACATGGCACGGTTGGCATTCCTTGTGTTCTAGAAACTGCAACTGTAAAGAATCATTCTCAAACTCCAAGCTTATCTTCACCATCGCTCCACTTCTATCGAGCTGAATTGTCGCTTTCACACGCCCGTTTGTTTTAGTCCATTGGTCTCCTTGCGGCTTCTTCCATTCGTATAGAGTTTTGATGTCCTCCTTCTTCGTAAACACCCAGAGGTCAAAGTTTGCTTCTAATCGCCTAGTGAGATATTCTTTGAAGAAGTTGCAGTAGCTTATCTCAGTGCCAAGGCTATTCTCCAGCTTCTCTAGTAGGTCCTTACTGCCGAATAATGAACGCTGATAGTCCCATCCGATTGCTTTCAGCTTTTCTTTCATTTCGTTAAGTTCCTTCAAGTAGATTTCGACGCTCTTGGCAGAGAACTCTTGCCACAGGGCAAAAGTCCGCCTGATGGATATTTCAGTGTTTAACATGGTATTATCTCCTTCACTGTGTTTTCGTTAAAGACTCTCGTGACACCTGCAATCTGCAGTTTGACCCATGGCTTTTGGTAATCCAGCAACAACCCTTTGATTGTCCTGTGCACGCCGAACAAGCTTATTGTCAGCTCCACTTTCTGCTGTATGAACGAATCCAGCAAAGCCATCAATACTCCTCCGACTTTGGATAGATTCCCCAGCTTTGGAGTGAGTCTGCAGCTCCGATTACTTTGCCGCATTTGTAGCATCTTACTATTGTTGAGCCTTGCCCGTTCTCTTCGTAATACTCGTCCTCTACAGTTTCTTCTGTGTCCACGTGACCGATTTGGAAAGCGCCAGGCGCGGTTTCTCCTATAGGTTCTTTCTCTGCTTCATGCCATTCGAGAACAGTTACCTTTTCCACTTGAACAGTTTTTAGCAGTTGCTTACACTCAGGGCATGGTATCGGCTTTTCAAATTCTCCATGAGGAACGGCCATCATTCCACCTCAACGATAATGCGGTCAAGCTGCACGCCCACGGCAATAATGCTCCAGCCCTTCATAGCAAACTTTGTTTCTAGCCAGTTGCTAACGCTACCATCCCGACAGATCACATAGTCGTCATACTTCATAGGCAGAAACACGCTAGGCTTACCCATTACTTTCAATTCTATCCAGACTTTCATGACTTCGTATCTCCACACTTCCAAAGCAATTCCGTGAAGCTTTCTCGGTCTCCATTCTCAAGAATCTGTTTAACAAGCCTTAGTTTTTCGCTGTTCCAGTTTGACTGTAACATAGACCACACCTGAAAGAAGGAGAGCTGTCAAAGCTCCCGCTACCAACTCCACAAATGGCATCCAACATTCCTCACTGTTCTAAATGCTTTCGATTTGTTGTCCATCTACCCATTGAGGTTTGTAGCACACTATTTCTTCGACATTAGAGCCGAAACAGTCCAGACTTCCAGTTTCTCGAATTGCTTTTGACACATCTTCATCGAACAATTCATTTGCCTTTCCTTCAGCTTCTTCTAGAGTTTCTGCTTCTACGATGTATGACATGGCATAAACAACTTGGAACTTCTTCATCATTCCTACACCTTAACCTTGAGAGCTAACTTCTCCTCTTTCTGCTTCTGAACTTCACAGATCTCTTTAGCAGCTTCTTCGCCCACCAGAAAGCCCAAAGTTATCTCGCCGAACTGCTTATGAATGTCAATGATTGTCGGAGTCAAGCCAAGCACTTCTCCAGCTATGTTTTCAAGCCTCCAAGTCAAGTCCCTGTCCTCTACGCCTTTGAACATGGTATTGGTTGATGTTACGAATTTGAATTCGCCATGAGTCCTGACCCAGCTGACAGCTTGGCTGAAGCCCCAGACGGTTTCATCTTCGACATGCTTCAAGATTTGCTCCACAATGTAGTCTGGCAGATAACTTTTGCTCTTCGCTTGGTAAGCCCACAGAATGTTCTTCATTTCGTTCCTGTTTAAAGCACTATGAACGCTCTGGTTGATGACTGGAGTTATCTTTTCCATAGACTTAATCATATTCGCAATTTTGCCTGACAACTCCTGCTCGAACCCTTTAAGGTCAGGTCTAAGATGGAACTGAAGCAGTTCGATGTCCTTCACGT
>Ga0315285_10000662_pt1 | contig 35805 bp, 25 predicted proteins | sample YL17G09_36_MG_FD_203698 | JGI IMG/M metagenome (GOLD analysis project Ga0315285, IMG submission 203698) | Sediment microbial communities from Yellowstone Lake, YNP, Wyoming, USA - YL17G09_36 | ecosystem: Environmental > Aquatic > Freshwater > Lake > Sediment | place: USA: Wyoming | collected...
CGATATAATTCTTGATTTCGTCATTCTCGATGGTAAAGCCGCGCAGCGCGACGAACTGCGTGGCGTTTCCAAAAGTCTCCCAGGATGGCGGCTCGACGTGGCGCCGGGAATAGTCCGGGTTCTGGCGGGGGTCCATAAGCCAGGGGTAGACACGGTGCGGGGCGGTTTGGGCGGCAGCGGAGAACACGAACGCGAAGAGGAGGAGTATCGGTCCCAAGACAACGAGGCGCGGGTGCATGACGTTTCTCCTTGCTGAGGAGATTTAACCTCAAAGGACGCAAACAACGCAAAGAACTCGAGAAGGACTCGGGTGGGGCTCCGCCGCGTCGTGCACGGGGCGGCATTTCTGGAGTAGACTGCAGGCGGGCCGACTGAGAATCAGAGAGGGGTTGTCATGTCTTTAAGAGCCATATGGGTGTATGCCCTGCTGTTTGGCCTGCCATGTCTCATGCTTGGTGCAAATGCGGGAACGTCAGTCCTGGGCCTCGAACCGGGCGAACTGAGGCTGTGCAATGATGATATCGGCGTGATCGTCTGGGGACCGGATTCGGCGCCTACTTTCAGCGTGGGGAAAAGCGATGTATGGGACCGGCGCAATCCCAAACCCGACGAGCCCGTGCTGACGATAGCGCAAATCATCGAGATGGCACGCGCCGGGGATAAAGCCATTCTAAACGGCACAAGCTACTATACCGCGTACCGCAAACACGATTTCCCATGTCCCAAGCCGGTTGGTCAAGTGATCTTGCGCCTGCCGTTTATAGAGCCTGACGGGGTGATAACCGTCGAGCGCAATCCCGATTGTCTACGGCTGAAAGCAACACGCGGCGAGAAGCAACTTGACCTGCGCGTGTTTGTGAGCGCGACGCGAAACCTCATCGTACTAGGCGGCACCGCCAGGGGCTTGTCCGGCGGGGATGTGGCGGTACGTTTGTGCCGCCACCGCGATACGATCGTCCCCGGCGGCGAATTGCACCCCACCATCGGGGACAGAGTCTCCCCGCACGATTTCGAGCCGCTACCCATCCCCCGCGCCGGCTTTGACGGAGACATCTTTTGGGTCGAACAGGATTTCGGGAAAGAGTCGACTTTTCCTGACGGCTTCCAGGCGGTGCTTGCCGGTTGTGTGGCGGGAGCGGCGGTCTCCGGGGAAGTAGCGGAAGGCGAGCCGGGTCTGGGTACGCCGATGGTCGCGGAAAAAGAGGGGCGTATCAGCCACGGGTTGACCAAACGGTTCACGCCAATCAACGAGTCGCCCGGTTCGGCAGCGACGGGCCGGCTGCACGATCTGGATGGGCCCGTTCAAGTTTTTCTGACGGCCGTGACCACCCAAGACGCCCCGGACCCGCTTTCCCGGGCACCGGAGTTGCTCGCCGAAGCCGTTAGTCTTGGAGAAGACGCAATCTGGGCCGAACACCAGGCGTTTCTTTCCGCTTACAACAGCCGGCCGCAGGCCCGAGCATGGTCGGCGGACGGGTGCCTGGACATCAAGGCCGTGTGGGGCGGCCTGCCTTATAAGTCACGGCCGTTCGGGTATTACGGCGATGTGCCATTGTGCTCGGTGGACAGCACGAAATTCTGCTTCCAGGACTCGTCGATGTGGCATGCCGACTTTCATTTCAACGAAGTGGAAGCGACGGGCGTGTGCATGCAACGGCAGTTTGATTTGCTGGATTCTTATTTCGTAATGATTCGCACCCTGCTTCCGATGGCGCAGGCCAATGCGGCCGAGGTGTACGGTTGCCGGGGCGCCATGTACCCGCTGGTCCATTACCCGCTCAAGGCGGAAACGATCATTCACAGCCATATTACGTGGGAGCAGAGCATGGAAATCACCGCCCTGCTCGCCAAGCCGTTCTGGCTGCGATTCCTGTACACGTGGGACCTGGATTTTCTGCGCCAGTCCGCCTATCCGGTTCTTCGGGAGGGGGCGCGTTTCTACAGTGATTTTCTCAAGCGTAGCGATGACGGCCTTTATCACGTCTTCCCCACGGTCTCACCGGAACACCGCGGCATCACCCGCAACCTCGAGTTTAACCGGGACAGCCAGTCGTCGATCACGCTGATCCGTTATCACATGAGGGCATCGGCAAAGGCTGCGGCGCTGCTCGGCGCTGATGAGGAAGAGTCGGCGCGCTGGGCGGAAATTGCCGAGTGCCTGCCACCGTACCCGACGGTCCAAACGCCGGAGGGACCAGTCTTTATCGACGTAGAAGGAGCGCAGCCGATCGAGTACAACATTCCGGTGCCGTTATCGGCCGTGTTTTGGGGAGACGACATCGGCCTGGACTCGCCCGCCGGCCAGTTCGAGTTGGCCCGGCGGACGGTGCGGCTGATTAACGTGTGGGAACCGCATCGCGGCTATCTCAAAGGGGTGCGGCGGCGGTTGGGCCTTTACGAGCCCGCCGACGGAATGGGGCTTGACAATCTGCTGCAGTCGCATACGGGCGTCATCCGTGTGTTTCCGGCTGTTCCCGACGACTTCGAAGGAGGATTCGAGAACCTTGGCGCGCAGGGGGCCTTTGTCGTGGGGGCGGAGCGCGCCAAGGAAGACGTCATAAACGTCAAAGTCAGGTCGCTGGCCGGCAATGTATGCGCACTGGCCAATCCATGGCCGGGGAAAAAGCTGAAATTGACCGACTCGACCGCCGGAGAGGTTGCGGGCAATTTGGAGGGGCCGGTTGTCCACTTCGAGACGGTCAAGGGGCGAGATTACCTGCTCGAAGCGCGCCAATAATCAAGCCCGGGGAGGCACAGTCGTTACGACCGTCCCGGTTGTCTCTTCGAGAAGTTTGACAGCCGCAGGCAAATTGCCTAAACTGGTTCTTCTGTAACGAACGTTAGGTAGGGCTGCCGGCCATGGACGAGACGCCCGATGGGGTGGGCACGGAGTGCAAGCTCCTCGAAAGCGCTTTGGCTCTTTTCTCGGAGAAGGGCTACGAGGGAACGAGCATCCGCGAGATTATCGAGCGCGCAGGCGTAACACGCCCCGTGCTCTACTACTACTTCAAGAACAAAGAAGACCTGTTTTGCCGCCTGGTCGAGTCAAGCTTTGCGGAACTCTGCGCGGACCTCGATCGCGTCATCCAATCGCCCGGCTCGTGCCGCTCCAAGCTCAACTCCGTCATGAGCACAACTTTCGAGCGCGCCGAAAACTCCTTCGACCTCGTGCGGTTGTTGCTGCAGGCGGTGTTCGCAAGCCCCGCCGAAGGCTTGCGGCTGGATATGCCGAAGATGGTCGAGGGGCGTCTGGACCGCCTTGCCCGCATCATGCAGGAAGGTCTCGACGCGGGCGATTTGGCCGGCGGCGACGCGCAATCGCTGGCCCTGGTTTTTGTCGGCGTCATGGACATGCACATCATGGCCAAAATACACCGGCCCGAAGCCGTGCTCGCGCCGGATCTGGCCGATTATCTGGTGGCCTTATTCATTCAGGGCGCCGGCGGTGGCGTAACCAACAAGATGAAACGCGCGTTCAGGCCTGCGGCGGGTGCTCGCCCGTACAAAAACAACCCGACCGCGGCACAAAACCGGGTGGCTAAGAGATGAGAATCGTAACAACATTTGTCTTGTGCGGGCTGATCATTCTTGGCGGATATGCCGTCACGACCGTCGCGTCGCGCATCCGCGCATCGCGGGCCGAAGCGGCCACGGCCGCAGGACCCGCACATGAGCGCGTCCCTTCCGTTAAGGTGAGGACGCTGAAAGCCTGCACCGTCGAAGACCGCCTGATCCTGACCGGCGGCGTCCTCCCGTGGGAAGACATCCTGGTGAGCGCAGAAACCGGCGGCAAAATCGACTGGCAGGGTGTCAAAGAAGGCGACCGCGTCGAGGCCGGCCAGGAATTGGTGCGCATTGATATGCGCCTGCTGAACGCGCACCTCGACCAGGCACGGGCCCAGGAAAAACTCGCCGCGCAGGAATTGCAGCGCATCCAGTCGCTGGCCGAGAAAGGCGTGGCGACCGCCCAGGCCTCCGACAAAGTTTCCGCCGACAAGGAAATGGCCGCCGCCAACCTCCGGCTCGTCGAAATCCAGTTGCAGAAAAGCGTCGTCACCGCACCCATACGCGGTATCGTTGACCGGCTGTTCAAAGACAAAGACGAGTTCGTCGACACCGGCATGCCGCTCGTCCGACTCGTCGAAATGGACAAAGTCAAGGTCAGCGTCGGCGTGCCCGAACGCGAAGTCGGCAATTTCGCACCCGGCGCCACCGCCATCGTCATACTCGACGCCATCGAAGGCCGCGAGTTCAACGGCTCGATCCACAAAATCGCCACCACCGCCGACCCGTCCACCCTCACGTTCGTTACCGAAATCGCCGTCGACAATCCGGAAGGCATCATCAAGCCCGGAATGATCGCCCGCGTGCGACTCGTCAGGCGTGTCTGCCCCGATTCCGTCACGGTCCCCATTTTCAGCGTCATGACCGTCGAAAACCAGCGGTTCGTCATGGTGGAAGACTCCGGCGTGGCCCACGTTCGCCCAATCGAGATCGGCATTATTCAGGATGACGTTGTCCAGGCCGTCACCGGCCTCAAACCGGGCGACCGCCTGATCGTCTCCGGCCAGCGCGAGCTTATCGAAGGCGATCCCGTCCAAGTCTCCGAGGTTCTCGACTGATGCGGCTCAACCAACTCGCCATCAACCAGCGCGTCACGGTGGTCGTGTTTCTCTTCATCATCGCCGTGGGTGGCATCTACAGCTACGTCTCCCTCCCACGCGAGGCCGCGCCCGAAGTCATCGTGCCCCTGATCAGCGTCGTCACCAGCTATCAGGGCGTCTCACCCGAAGACATCGAATCGCTCGTCACTATCCCCATCGAGCGAAAACTCACCGGAATCAGCGGCATCAAGGAAATCCGATCCCGAAGCCTCGAAAGCGTATCCGTCGTCCTCATCGAGTTCGTCTCGAGCACCGACATCACCGGCGCACTCCAAAAAGTCCGCGATAAGGTCGACCTCGCCCGACAGGACCTCCCACAGGAAGCCGAGGAGCCCGTCATCAGCGAGATCAACATCTCCGAAATGCCCATCCTCATCATGTGCCTCACCGGGCCCATCGGCCCCGCCGCACTCAATAAAATCGCCGAGGATCTCGAAGACCGGTTCGAGGCCATCAAGGGCGTTCTCGATGTCGCCATCATCGGCGGGGTCGAGCGCGAAATCGAGATCGAGGTCGATCCCGAGCGGGTGGCGCGTTACGGGGTGTCGCTGTCGAATTTGGCCCTGCTGACGCGCCTGGAGAACGTCAACACGCCCAGCGGCGCCATGGAGTTGGGCGAGGCCAAGTTCCTCATGCGCGTGCCCGGCGAGTTCAAAACGCCCGACGAACTCACCGGACTCATCATAAAAGCTACCCCCCAGGGAATCGTATACCTCCGCGATATCGCCACCATCCGCGACCGGTTCAAAGACCCCGTCACATACTCCCGAATGGACGGCACACCCGCCGTCACGCTCACCCTCGCAAAGCGGTCCGGCGAAAACATCATCGCCGTCGCCGACCAAGTCAACCAAGTACTCGGCGAGATGCGCAAAAAGTTCCCGCCCGGCGTCGACGTCGCCATCACGATGGATTCCGCCGATTTCGTCCGCGACATGGTCGCCGAACTCGAAAACGGGATGCTGAGCGGCCTGATCCTCGTGCTCGCCGTCATCCTCCTGTCCATGGGAATCACCAACGCCATATTCATCGCGCTCGCCATTCCCGTCTCGATGTGCATCACGCTGATCATCCTGAAAATGACCGGCGTCACCCTCAACATGGTCGTCCTCTACAGCTTGATCCTCGTCCTGGGCAACCTCGTCGACGTCAGCATCGTCGTCGTCGAAAACACCTACAGGCACATCCAGGCCGGCATGGGCCGAGTCGAGGCCGCATACCGCGGCGCATCCGAGGTCTCCTGGCCCATCATCGGCTCCACCCTGACGACCGTCGCCGGTTTTTTCCCGCTCCTGTTCTGGCCCGGCGTCATGGGCGATTTCATGTTCTACCTCCCCCAGACCGTTTCGATAGCTCTCCTGGCTTCGCTCTTCGTCGGCATGGTCGTCAACCCCGCACTCGCCGCCATGTGGATGCCCGCCGCTAAACTAAAACGCGACAAGGATGGTCATGTAAAACTCAAGCGCCACCCCATACTCAGAATCTACGGCCGAATCCTCCGCACCGCACTCCAATGGCGGCTCGTCACCACCTGCCTCTTCCTCACCGTCGTCGCCTCCATCGTAGTCGTCTACGCCGCCGGCGCAAAGGTCGAGTTCATGCCCAACACCGAACCACGGCACGCTTACATCGATATCGACTGCCCCCAGGGTACAAAGCTCGACGCGTCCGACGCGTTTGTCCGCGAAATCGAGGCCCGAATTCAGCCCGAAAAGAAAAATGTCCTCAACTTCATCGCAAACGTCGGGTCGCACGGCGTCGAAATGTTCAGCCACGGAGACAGCACCACCAGCCACGAAAACCGGATCAACATCAACTTCCCCAAACTCGAAAAATCCACCGAACTGCCCACTCGAGTCTTGAACAACATCCGCAGCCTGGCCGGCCAGATTCCCGGCGCCGAAATCCGCGTCAAAAAAGAAGAGGAAATGGGCCCCCCCACCGGGCCGCCCGTAAACATCGAAATCAGCGGCGACGATTTCGAAACACTCGCCAAGCTCGCCATGGAAATCAAGCGCAAAATCAAAGACGTCCCCGGGCTCGTCGACCTCGACGACGACTACGACACCGGAAAGCCCGAAGTCCGCGTCAACGTCGACCGACAGCGAGCCTACCTCGCCGGGCTCAACACCCAGTTCGTCGGCGCTACCGTTAAAGCCGCCATCAGCGGGCTCGAGGCCGGCGAATACCGCGAAGGCGACAAAGAATACGACGTCATGGTGCGGTTCCCCAAGTGGTTCCGCGAGGACCTCCGAAACGTCGAGACCATGAACCTGATCAACCTGCAGGGAACCGCCATCCCGTTCTCGGCCGTCGCCAAAATCGAGCAGGGCGGCGGCCTTTCCCGCATCATGCGCATCAACCGCAAACGCACGCTTACCGTGTTCGGCGAAGTCGAAGGGATGGAAGCCCCACAAGTACTCAAACTCGTCCAGGAAAAACTCAAAGACTTCCCGCTCCCCGCCGGCTACTCGATCTCGTACACCGGCGAGAACGAAGATTTCGAGGAGGCTCAGGACTTCCTCAGCAAAGCGTTTGTTGTGGCGTTGCTGCTGGTGACCCTGGTGATGGTGGCGGAATTCAACAGCCTGATGCAACCGCTCATCATCATGACAACCGTGGTGCTGAGCGTGGCCGGCGTGCTGTTCGCGCTGCTCGTATTTGACATGCCGTTCGACGTCCTTATGACGGGCATCGCCTGCATCAGCCTCGCCGGCGTCGTCGTCAACAACGGCATCGTCCTGCTCGACTTCATCAACGTCAAACGCGCCGAGGGCATGCCGTCCATCGACGCTATCGTCGAAGGCGCAACCACGCGGTTCCGGCCCGTCATGCTCACCGCCATAACCACCGTCATCGGGCTCGTGCCCATGGCCGCCGGCGTCAGCTTCAATTTCCGCGACTACACGTGGACCGTCGGCGGTGAGAGCAGCCAGTGGTGGGGGCCCATGGCCATCGCCGTCATCGTCGGCCTCCTCTTCGCCACGCTGCTCACCCTGTTCGTTGTCCCCACCCTCTACAGCTACTACGACAGCGCCAAGGGGTTCTTCAGATCCAAACGCCGGCAAGACCTGAACCACGAGGCCCCGACCGCACCGTGAACCTGCGCCGTATCCTATTCGCGGCGGCGATGATTGCGCTGCTCCTGGGCGCGGTGTGTTCAGCATATGCCAGACTCGCCGCGTTCCACGGGCAGATGGCCGTCGCAACCGGCGGCCGGGAAGACATCGTTGTGGCGCCGGCGGGAATCGTGACGCCGCTGACCGCCCCGGGCGTCATCAAGAACGTGCCGGCACGACAAATCCCATTCTCCGATCCGAAAACCGCCTTGGCCGTGTTTTCCAAAGCAGCCGACTATCACGCGGCACCAACCCCGTTCCAAATCAAGTTGGACAAGATCGACATCCTTAACTCGACTTCCCCCAAACATTTCCTCAACATCTCGGGCCCGGGCCCACGGCAACGCATCATCATCGAGCCCGGGCGCGAAATATCTATCGGCGGCGCCCCGTTCAAGATCGTAAACATTCAAAAATGGTCGGGGCTGTTACGAGACCCGCAAGGCACGCCCATGGCCGCCGTTACCCTGGCGCGCAACAATCCTGAACCCGCCGCCACACTGTTCCTGGCCTCCGGCGTATGGCAGGCCACCCCGCAGGACGCCGCCGTCTATTTCACGTGGCACAACGACCCCCAAGCCGCCCCCAACGCCGCCAAGGCCGGCCTACCCGGAATCGAGTCCGCCCGATGGGGCGTCGTCGATCGCGGAGCCGTCAACTGGTTTCAATCGTTCACGCCCGGCACGGGCGCTACCCTCTCCACCGGCGAGGAAATCACCCTGCTTTCCTTCGACGAGAAACGCCCTGCCATCGCCATCGAGATGATCCGTAACGGAACAAAGTCCACCGCATGGATCCCCGCGAACCAACCCGTCGATGGCGTGCCCGTCCGTTTCGAGTATCCCGCCCTCGCGCCCTGGGTCTTCATGATCCACGCATCCGAAGACGGCCGCGCGCTCGTCTCCGCGTTCAACAACGGCCGGCCCGCCGCACTCAACGAGTTGCGCGCCGGCCAGTGGGTTTTCACCGAACCCGCACCCGTAAACCTGCGATTGGACGACGTCCTGGCCAACGCCGTGCCCGTCACCGTAAACGACTCCACCCTTTGGGCCGCCGTGCTCAAAGCGCCCACCGGCGAAGAAACCACACTCCGCCAGGGTGAGGTGAAACCGCTGGGCGACGGGATGGTCGAGTTCGTCCGCGACGCGCCTCCGCCCAGACTCGCCTATCAACTCACCATCGGCGACAACCACCGTGCAACGCTCAAACCCCAACAGTCCATCCGCATCGGCGACTGGCGCATCCAGCAATCTACATGCCCACGCGACCCATACAACATCGCCGTCCTCGACCTCGAATACACCCCCGCACGAAAAGCATCCTTCATCCTCCTCGCCGCCGCCCTCACCACCCTCCTCGCATCTCTCGCCCTCAGGTTGCTCGTAAAAGCGCCATCCTCGCCGCTTCACTCCACACCCCTATAACCGCTCAGCGCCCCTCCGCGCCCTGCCTTTTTTCATCCTTCATCCTTCGTCCTTTGTCCTCTGTCCTTTATCCTTTGTCCTTTGTCTTTGTCCTTCGTCCTTAATCCTTCATCCTTCATCCTTTTCCTCTTCCTCCAGACTCCGGACTCCAGACTCATTTTGGTTAATCACCGCTTCTTCGCCTATAATTCCTCTCGTCTTCTTCCAGGAGTCTTCTCGTGAGCGTTGAACCTGAGTCTGAATCTACCGGAAACGCCGAGCTCGACAAGCGGCTGAGCCGGCCCATTCTCCGCGGCGACGTCGGCATCGACACGGCCCAAGTCTGGATAAGCGCGTTCCTCATTTTTATTGTCGGTCTCATCGGTTGGTCCAGCAGCATCCGAATCCCGTTCCAGGGACTCGACCAGCAGGTCGTCCGGGACAACACCGCCCTCCACTCCCTCGTCACCCTGCCCAACGCCGTCGTCGATGGCGCACCCCAGCCGCTGGCATTGTTCACCCTCGCCCTCAATTGGGCCGCCGCGCCCGGATCCCCCGGCCTCATGCGCTTCACGTCACTCCTGCTCCACCTCGCCAACGGCCTCCTGGTTTTTCTCGTATGCCGCCGCCTCATGCCGAAATCCGCGCCCGTCGTCGCCATGATCGCCGGCATGCTGTTCGTCCTGCACCCGCTCGCCAGCGAAAGCGTCCTCTATGCCATCGGCCGCGGCCCCGTCCTCGCCACCACCCTGTCGCTGGCCTCGATCCTGCTTTTCATCCGCGCCGTCACCGATGAAACCGGCGTCAAATCCGGTGCGCTCGTCGCCTCCGTGTTCTGCTTTATCTTTGCCGCGCTCGCCGATGCATCTGCCGTTGTCGTTCCGGCAATACTCATCGCGGTCCATTGGGCGCTCAACGATCGCGCGCACGCCCCTTGGCGCGTACACGTCCCGTATTGGGCCGCCCTGCTCGCACTCGCCGTCTATATCGCCGTCGATCGCGGCCTGCCAGCGCCCGGAAACGTCCCAGCCCTCTTCGCCCAATACGCCCGCCTGTCTTTCATCCCGTACGGGCTGTCCATCGTTCACGACGCGCCGGCAATCCGGTTCCTCATCGGCATGGGCGTAATTGCGCTTGCGGTACTGCTCACGGCCGCAATGACGGCCCGCCGTTCGGTCGGCGGTCTCGCGGCGCTCTGGCTGGTGCTGGGCCTGGCGTATGCCGCTTGGCACGGCCCCGCCGTCGTCGAATGCAGAGCCTATTTCGCCCTCGCCGGCCTCGCACTACTCGCCCCGTGGCTCTACGAGTTCGTCCAACCCGGACTCCGCCCCATCGCCGGCATCGCCGCGGCCGCGCTCGTTCTCGCCGTCGGCGCCACCTCCTACTGGCGCACGACGACCGATTGGACGGCTGAATGGAATCTTTGGTGGGATGCGGCGCGGAAAGCCCCGTTGTCCCCTATTCCGGCGACGAACGTAGCCCGCCTATTTACCGCGTCCGTGCAAGCCGATCCAAGCCACGATATGCAGATTGAGAAGGCGCAAACAATGGTTGAAAGAGCCATCAATAAAGCACCAACTCTGGCCGAGCCAAGGTTATGGATGGCGGTGGTACTTCGTGCCCAGGGCAAGACGGACGAGGCCCTGCAGTCCCTCTTCGACGCGCTGCGAATCGACCTCAACAATCGCGACGCCGCGCTCGGTGCCGCAAACCTTTTGTTCGACATCTATTCAAATGGTCCCGCCGCGCCCGCCGGCCAATCTGCCCACTCACGCGGCTCGACACGCACGCTCGCCGAAGCGATTGATCTCTACCGCAAAGCCGATGCCGTCTCTCCGCTCGATGCCTACGCGCTCGCACGGCTCGCCGCCGGCCTGTCGCAGCTCGGCCATCTCGAGGCCGCCGAATCCGCACTCAAACGCGCCGCCGCCCTGCAGCCCGCCGATCAAGCGCTTGCACAATCGTTGAAAAACATCGACGACGCCCGCAAACGCAGCGCCGCAGTCGAACAGCAGGCGGTAACACTACTCAAGAAAAACCCCCGCGATCCCAACGGCCTCAAGCTCGTTGCGCAAGCACACGCGCTCCGCGGCAACCCGCTCGCCGCGTCCTACTCGCTCGACGCCGTCTGGCAAACCGGCGCCGCAGATTTTCCAACCTGGGTGCTCACCGGATTCGTGTGGGCGCGGCTGGGCGCCGTCGACAACTTCGTCCGCGACCACCCCGTCCCGCCCGCAAAACCCGCCGAAACTCCTTTCGCGTGGGCTGAACTCGCAAAAACCTGCGCCGCATCAGGCATGTGGGACGCCGCCGAAACTTACCTGCGCAGCCAACCCGCACGCGACGAGCAACCCACTACGCCCCTGCTCATCCTCGCCGACATCGCCCAACAATTAAATCAGCCGCAGCGCACACAACAATTCAAAGAAAAAGCCGCCAGCCAATAATGGAACAAATCACCCTCACCCTCGAGCAGTTCGCACTCGCCGTACTCCTCTCCGGCGCAATCGGGCTCGAACGCCAGCGAAAAGCACGCGGCGCCGGACTCCGCACCCACATCCTCGTCTGCCTCGGAAGCACCCTGCTCATGGTCGTTTCAAGAATGCTGGCGGGGGGAGCCTTCTCCGACCAGTCCGCCCGCCTCGCCGCAGGCATCATCACCGGCATCGGCTTCCTCGGCGCAGGCACTATCCTCACCGTCGGCGGCGAACAACGCGGCCTCACCACCGCCGCCATGGTCTGGTTTGTCGCCGCTATCGGAATCGCTATCGGCGCCGGACTCGAACTCGTCGCCGTTCTCGCGACCGTGTTCGCACTCGCCGTCGTCATAAGCCTCGAATACGTCGAAGCCTTCCTGCCCCAAAAGGAGCGCGTCTCACTCTCCATAACCGTCCGCCAACGATTCCAAGTCGCCCGCGAAGTCGAACGCCTCATCGCCGAACACGGGTTCACCATCATCGGTTCACGCGTCCGAACTCTCGAAGGCGGCGCTCGTACCGAAATGGACTTCGACCTCGCCGCCCTCGAACCACCCGATATGGACCGGCTTGCGGAAGCACTCCTCGCACGCTATCCTGATGCCGAAATGGTGTCCGTCAGACGGTAGCCGAAACAGCCCGACGCGCCGACATAGTCGGCGTCGCCGAAGTCGGCCTTACTAAGTACACAGAAGCTACGTATGATACACAAAGCGAAAAACGGGGACAGACACGCTTTTTTCGGCAGTTTGAAAAAAGCGTGTCTGTCCCCGCTTTTTGCGGCATGAATACGTTAGCGAATTTATGAAGTGGCCCACTAAGTACACAGAACCACAAATGCGGCTACGTATGATACACAAAGCGAAAAACAGGGACTGACTCGATTTTCGGCAGTTTGAAAATCGTGTCTGTCCCTGCTTTTCGCGGCATGAATACGTCACCGAATTTACGAGCAAGAGTATTAAGCGGGGAGGATAGACAATGTCCGTAGTTCTTGCATTGTTGGCATGTGGCGGGACGGAAAACGAGTCTTACCTCCTCCGCGTCAACCGCGCCCTTCAACTCTGCGCCGCCGACATCCCCAACCTCCAGCTACCCGCAGAAACCGCCGCCGCTCGGCTCGCCAACGGCGGAAAACTATGGGCCGCAGGCCAACCCTCGTGGGTCAGCGAACTCACCGGCCGCGCTGGCGGATTCATGATGATGAAACCCCTCGTAGGCAAAAAAGCCGGCACCGGCGACGTCGTCCTCTACGCCCCGGACGGCACCCCGGCACCCGGCTTCGGTAAAGCGTATGTAATAACGTTCCTGTCAAAAGGCCCAACCGCCGGTACTTGTGTGTATAACCACGCTGGCGAGGCCGGGATCAGCCCGACGCTCGCTAACGCTATTCCCGGGTGGATTTTCACCGGCGAACTCATCGCCGCGCTGACACGGCTCGGCAAAATGCCCGTCATCTACGAAAGCATCGGCGGGTACGGCGGCTACGCCCGGATCCTCCAATACAAAGACGGCGCAATCGCCTGGCACGACGCCCCCATCCCGCCGCCCGTACCCCACGGCGTCATCGGCAAACGGTTCGTCGACACCATCTCCGGCATGCTCCGCCGCGTCGAAACCGAGCAGCGTTCTAACCTCGATACCGCCGGCCGATGGGCCCGCGAAGCCAAAGCCGCCCGCCACACCCTCTACATGTACAGCATGGGCCACCTGTTCCCCGACGAAGTCGGAAAGACCGACATCGGCAACATGTTCAAATCCGCCGTGTGGAACGCCGGATTCCGCAACTCAACCCCGCCCGAAGACGCCTACGGCCACGGCGATTTCGCCGTACACGTCGGCTACCAGCACCCCCCAAGCCTCATGCTCGAACGAATCACTCGAGCTGGCGGTAAAGCCGCCTACATGAGCGTCCTCTACGACCGCGACTACGCCAACAACCCCAACGTCGTCTACATCGACCCCATGTGGAACTGGCCCGACGCCTGCGTCCCCCTCGAAGGCTACGACGTACCCCTACTCGCCGCATCCGGAATCGTCCACGGAGCCATCGCCTGGGAAATTTACCGACTCACACAGGCGCGGTCGTCTCGCCCGCGCCGTCCAGACGCAAAGCCAGGATCAACACTGGAGAACACGCCCACGCCTATTTTCTGAGTCTGAGACGCGCAATGACAACGGTTCCCGCGCACAGAAACACAAGGCCAAGAATCCCTGCAACAGGAAGTGCCGGGTTCTCATCCCAGAACGGACTGTTCGCCGAGGCCGCTGTTACGAATGACTCCATACCGCCCCCACACGCAACTACATACTCATACTCCTCAATGTTTGGGGTTCCGTCGCCGTCGCAGTCGCCCTCCCCTGAGAAAGGTTCATCCTCGGTCTTCCCCGGCGCGACGACCACCACAAGGTTCGCAGGATTGACTCCAAACAAGGCGCAAATCGTCGCACGCATCCGGCTGCTCAACGATGCGCTCGCCGCAATCCATTCCCAAATGTCCGAACGATCCGGCAATTCAGCCGAGACTGCGGCAAGGTTGGCGTCATACGCAGCAACCGTCTCCTCGTGCAGCCACCGCTGCTCGTTACAGTAGTTGTCGGCAAACATTGCCAGTTGCCAGAGGTCCGGTATCCCGTCCCCAAACGGAGCTCCTATCTCGATACCTTCAATATCCCAAGTGGCATAGTCCGTCTCAATTCCCAAACCTGCGCCCCGTTCCACCGCAACAATCTGACCTTCCGTCTCCAACGTCTCGAATAGTGTGCAAGGCGGCGGCGCGCCACAGGATCCGTCATGGTTCACAGTGACTCCTCGCGACTCCAACTCCGGGATCTCCTCGCATAAGGCGTGCTGACTGAGCGGGTTCTCGCTCAAGTCGACCTCATCGTTCCCGCAAATACCTGGGTTGGCCACAAGCCCCGAGATATCCCCGATCTGGTTAGAACTGAGATCCAGGTAACCCAGGAGGGTCAGATTAGAAAGAGAGGTAGTGCTTGAGACCTGGTTGTGGCTTAGCGAGACAGAGCCAAGATTCGTTAGCGATTCAAGTGGCGTAATGTCCCCGATCTGGTTGCTGTTCAGACTGAGGTGGTTCAAGTTGGTAAGTCCAGAAATCCAGCCGATATCATCAGTCTCGTTGGAATCTGACACGAGCCAGACAAGATGCGACAAGCCTGTTAGCGGACTCATGTCACTGATCGGGTTTCCACTCAAATCGAGCCACCAGAGATTCTTAAGCCCGCTGAGCGGCGTGACGTCAACAACGTGGTTCTCGCTGATGTCTAGTTCCCCTACACCGAGCGCTGTTAGGGGCGTCAGGTCTGCTATCTGGTTCCCGCGCAGATGAAGATAGCCCAGGCTTGCCAGACCGGAAAGCGGTGTCAGGTCGGAAAGTTGGTTGTCGTCCAGGTAGAGACCGTACGCGTTCGTCAGCTCCGCGAGCGGCGTCGCGTCGCTGATCGACATTCCAGACACGTCCAGGCTAAGCAGCTTGGGAAACTGGGGCAGGGCCGCTACATTTGAGAGCGTGACGTTATTGGACCCGATCGACAGCCTCAGGAGCGAGGAAAGGCCAGCCAATGGCGCCAGATCTGAGATCATGTTGTGCGTAAAATCTAAAGTATCAAGGCCCCTCAGGCTGCTCAAAGGCGTTAGATCGACAATTCTGTTGTTCTCCAAGTACAAAAAACAGAGACTTGACAGCCCGGAAAGCGGCGTGAGGTCGGAGATCTGATTGCCGCTCAAGTAGACCGTGTTCAGTTCCCCCATCCCCACAAGCGGCGCTAGGTCTACAATCTCGTTGTTGCTCAAATCAAGATACCAGATTTTTGTAAGTCCCGCGAGCGGCGTTATATCGGCGACACGATTATTCCGCACTAAGAGAAAGGAAAGCCTTGTTAATCCCGCAAGGGGCGCTAAGCTGGCGACACCGTTTTGGTCCACAGAGAGGCCCCCAAGACCCGTCAGTCCGGCAAGAGGCGTCAAGTCGGCTAAATTGTTGTTACTGATGTCCAGCCAGGCCAGGTTGCTGAAACCTGCCAGCAGCGCAGCATCATTAAGTCGATTCCCATTTAAACAAAGCGTGCCCAGACCGGCCATGCTGGAGAGCGAAGATGGATCTGCAATCCGGTTATTTGCAAGGTTAAGATACGTCACGTTGGGCAGGCTGGCCAAGGGAGCAGGATCGAGGATCTGGTTCTGTCCGAGGTCTAGCATTGTAAGACTTGACAGGTCTGCAAGCGACGCGACATCCGAGATGTGACAATCAGAGGCAGAAAGAGAATCCAGCTTGGCAAGATTCCCCAGGGGCGTGAAGTCGCTGATGGGATTGCCCGGCATGTCCAGCCTTGTAAGATTGGAGAGGGCGGCCACCGGAGCCAAATCTGTAATTCCGCAGTGATAAAGACCGATGTATGAAAGACTGGTGAGGCCGGTCAGCGGAAGTAAGTTGACCACATGACACCAACCTATCCTGAGCATCTCCAGTCCAACTAGCCCGCTGATTGGAGCGAGGTCAACAGTCCCCAAGCCCCATAGATCAAGGTAACGCAGGTTGGTAAGGCCGCTGAGGGGGCAGAGATCAATTTCGCCCTGATAGGCCACGAGGCGGCCCAGTTCAAGCTGCCTAAGTCCCGTGAGGCCAGCCAACGGTGTCAGGTCAGACACCATGTTCACGACCATTCCGAGGTAGGTAAGGTTTACAAGCCCAGCAAGAGGTATGAGGTCGGCAACGTAGTTGCCCTGCAAAATCAGGCTCTCCAGGTTCACCAGGCCGGCAAGCGGCGTGATATCCACTATCCAGTTGCTACATAAGTCAAGTTCAACGAGACGTGTCAGGCCCGCAATTGGCTGGAGGTTACTGATTCGGTTGCCCGCGAGTTTCAGACTCACAAGGTCGGTGCAGTGCTCCAGACCCGTTAAGTCTCGGATACCACGCCAACCTCCGCAATCAAGCATCTCGAATCCGGTTCCCACCAAATCGGTGTCGAGTATGTCCCCCGTGGGTTTATTAATGTACGCGCGCACGAGCGTGTCAAGGCCACGATCGGAAAATACGACGACCTCGGCGGCAAAACCGGACTGAAAGACACTGAAAAGCAGACATACAATGGTTAGTGCCATAATCACTCGATGCCCGCCCATTTTGCAGCCCCTCTCGCGGAGAAACCAAGCCCGCACCCTGTTTTCCGAACCATGCCCAGCTATCCGTCCGGCCAGCCACTGGTATGACGGGCGTAGGCTAACACAACCTATGTGCGTAGTCAACTGGCTGTGGCGAAGAACGTCAAGTACGGCCCGCCTTGGGCGAGGCGTTGGAGGTAGACGGCGAGTTCCATTGCGTGGTAGTCGCCCCACATGGACGATTCGCCCTGCGGGACGTGCTTGCCTTCGGGGACGTAGTCCCACCCGTTTGGCCGGTGGTAGACCGAATGCAGGATCAGCCCTTGGTGCTCGAGGTCCTCGCTGAGGTACGGCTGGCCGAACAGCGTGTGCGCGGTTTTCAGTCCGGCCGCGGTGTACGAGTCCCCCGCGCCATTGCCCAGCGTCCGACCCAGCCGCAGCAGGCCCTGCGCCGCGATCGCCGCGGCCGACGAATCCACCGGCTCGTACTCGTTGTCCACCTGCGCCGGCTTTTTGCGCCAGTTGCGGATGTTGGCAAGCCCTGGCGCGCCCGTGTCCCAATACGGGATGCCGTCCTCGGCGCTGTTGGCGATGTAGTAATCCGCCGCGGCCTGCGCCGTTTTCAGCAGCATCGTCTCGACGCGCGGCCGCCCGCCTACGCCCTCGATCTCGTCATCCGGCAGCGCCCGGAAAAACTCCAACTGTTCCGCGTACCCCAGGATGATCCACGCCAGCCCGCGCGTCCACGTCGAAAACGGCGAGTACCCCTGCTGCGTCGACGGGCACCGGTACCGCCCGTCGGTCGTGTTGAACAGGCCCTCGTGCGCGACGCGCCCCGGCTCGTCGTAAATGTCCCTGCCCTCGCCGAAGTAGACGTTGTACCGGCTCGTGTTCGTGAGGTGCTGGACCGCCCGCTCGAGCAGGCTGATCCGCACGTCGTTCTCGCCCATCAGGCAATGGCCCAGCTTGTGCGCCAGCACCAGGCTGCGGCACGACCGCGCCGTGTCGCTGAACAGCGAATGCGGCCCGTTGAACGAATGGATGAACCCCGTCCCGTCGCGCAGCGTTGTCCACCGCGCCGCCTGCACCGCCCCCGACACCTTCAGCGCCAGTTCGTACACCCGCACGAGGTCCGGCCCGTCGCCCGTCCGGTTCTCCAGCGCGAGCCGGCGCAGATTGCCGTACGTCGAGATGTTGTTGAACCCGTGGTCGTGCACGCCCACGTGGCTCAGGTGCGGCGCCATCCGCTCGAGCGTGTTCTCCCGCCCGATCCGGAGCATCTCCTCGTCGCCCGTCGCGTCGAACACCAAAATCTGGATGCCGTACTGAAACCCCTGCGTCCATTCCGTCCAACCCCGAACCGCGTATTTGCCCCTCACCGTGAATACCGGCGAACCGTCCGCCGGATTCCAATCCCGGTCGAGCGCGTGCGCCTTGTTCGACGCCAGCCGGAAAAACGTCTCGAGCGCCGGCTCAAGTTGCTCCAATTTCGGTGCATTTTCGAGGTTCATTAGTGCTCCTTTTTCAATGCGAAAGCGCGAAAAGCGGGGACAGGCACGCTTTTTTCAAACTGCCGAAAAAAGCGAGCCAGTCCCCGTTTTTCGCGAGCGCCGGCTCAAGTTGCTTCAATTGCGGTGCATTTTCCAGATTCATCTCATCTCCCCGTTACTTTGTATAGAATACACCGACTTCGCCGAGGTAGGCCGACTTCGCTGAAGTCGGCCCGCTTCCGAGCAAAGCTACCCTATTCCTCCCTCTCCGATCACCATGCTGGACCCAAGCTTCGACCTTTGATCTGGCCGACTTCGGCGAAGTCGGCCTACTTTCGTTTACACCACGAGCACCCGCGCGGCCAGCGGTGGCAGTTGCAGATGGTTGCTTGACACGGCCTCCTCGATCGCCCGGCCCGTCATCGGGTCGTACCACGCCCTGGCCGCGCCTGCCGCCACGTGCACGTCCGCGTCAATCGGCTCTTTCCCCTCATTGACAAACAGATACACGTCGTCCTCGCCGTTTTGCATGTGGACGTATCGCAGACCCGCCTGCGTTGGCGTCGTCACCACATCGGGAATCACCAGCAGGTCAAGAATCCGCACCAACTCCGCCGGACCCGCCGCAAACTGTCCCACCCCCTCGATCTTCTCCCCGTATGCAACCACGCGCCCCGCGTCCGCCATCGGTTTCAGCGAAGCGAGCGCGCCGGCATCCGCGTACTCCGGCCCGTCAACAATCACCACCCTGTACAGCATGTCCCCGATGGCCGCGCCCTCCGCCGCCACCTTGGTCCGGTCGCGTAGCGCATCGAAATCCAGGTAATTGAAATCGTGCTGCGACTCGAACATCACACGTCCCGCACGCCACGGCAACCGCGTCGGCCTCCCGAGGATCGCAAAGTTGCACACCTGCCGCCCCTGCGACAACAGCCAGCTCAGACGCCGGCAATAGTCGGCGTACTCGCGGTACCGCGGCCACCACGTGTTGTTCGGCCCCACGTCCGGCGGCCGCTCGTCGCGCCGCTTGTCCCGCACGCTGTAATAAAACGCATGCGGCATCAGCAGGTTCACGCCCCGCGCAAAAAGCCAATTGGTGACGTACATCATCTCGTCGTACGTGAACTCCCAGCCGTACGCCCCGAAACACTCGTTTGCATTCCGCGTCCGCCCGTAGTGGCGCTGCGCGGATACGCTGCATTTCGCCATCGTCGACTGCTCGCCCTCGAGCGACTTGGCCTGGTACGGCTCGATGTAACGCCACACGATGTCCTGGCCGGGGATCTGGAAATACTTCTCGAGCGCGATATCGTCCGGCGCCGACGGATGGCCCGTCAACGCAACCCCGTGCGCCTCGCACCACTGGCTGTACGGCGCGTAATACGTCTGCTCGAGCCGGCGGCTCACCGCCTCGCGAAACTCTCTCCGCAACCGCTCCGCGTCCGGATACGCCTCGTCCCACAGCGCGGCCAGATGCGGCACGAAATCATACCCGAGGTCGCCGCGAAGGTACTCGGCAAACTTCCACGTCCACGGCTGCACGTCTTTCTTTGCGCCGCGACCCAGAATGTTCGGCTCGTCCGTAAACACGGCGATCACCGTCTTCCCGAAATGCTCCCGCAACGCGTCGTAGAACCGATCGAGCACCAGCCGCCGGAAACTGGCCATCGCATCCGGGTTGAGCAGGTCACCCGCGGGCGGCGGCCCCGGATCCTTATCTGAATCGTCCTGCCCGTAATGCACGCCGCGGATGTGCCCCATTGAGCGGCAATGAACGTACGCCCAATTCGCGTCCTCCGCGATCAATTCCTCGTCCGGCCCGACCTCTCGCCCTTTTGCGCGCCGCTCGATGCACCGCGCCGCGTGCAGCGGGTTCGCCGCAACAACCTGGCCCGCGCACGACCCGCTCGGGTACATCCCCTCGTCATACAGAACCACCACCATCTGCTTCGTCGCCGCGTAATCCACGCAGACCTTCGTAAAATGAAGAAAACGCTCCGACATGAACGGAATCGTGGCCGGTAGCCCGATCCGCGCGTGCGGCACAAACCCGTACACCCCGTGCGCCTCGAAATCGTCGATCTGCCGCTTCAGCTCCGCTTCCGTCAGCTCATCGTTCAAAAACCAGAACGGAACCAGCGTGTATTCGCGCGGCGGATTCAGGAATTGTTCAGAAAACATCATCTGGGGGCGCCTGCCCTAAGTCTTTATCATGTCTTGGGTTCTGTTTCATTTGTCCTTTGTAATTTGTAATTTGTCCTTCATCCTTGGGAAAAGATATCTTGCTTCTTTGGTATAAACAGTGTATGCTTAAGGTATACAAAGTGTAAAATGATTATCGGTTAGGATGAGACCGTATCTCAAATTTCAGCACACCGCGACATTGCCCACCTCGTTCGGTCAATTACCTGTGTTGCTCCAACGACCGCTAATCGCAACAACACAGAAGAAAGATTGACCACAGAATGAATTTCGAAAAGTTCGACATTGATCCGAGGTGTATCCAGTTGCTTTCCAGCCTGAATATCACCCACCCCACACCCGTGCAAAACCAGGCTATCCCCCTCGTGTGCGAAGGCCACGACATCATTGCCGTCGCCCAGACCGGCACCGGCAAAACCTTCGCATTCGCCCTCCCGCTGGTCACGCGGCTGGCCGCAGGGCCCTCCCGATGGAATCAGGCACTCATCCTGACGCCCACGCGCGAACTCGCCCAGCAGGTCCACTCCGTCATCGAACAGGTCGGCGAGCCGCTCGGCATATCGAGCGTGTGCGTGTACGGCGGCGCCAGGCTCGAGCCGCAGGCGCGCGCGCTCAAAAAGGGCCGCCGCGTCATCGTCGCCACGCCCGGCAGGCTACTCGACCACATGAGCCGGGGCCTCAAGTTCAACGACCTCCAGGTGCTCATCCTCGACGAGGCCGACCGGATGCTCGACATGGGGTTCCTGCCCGACATCCGCCGGATCGTCTACAAGCTCCCCAAACAACGCCAGACGCTCATGTTCTCCGCCACGTTCGGCAACGACGTCGCACGGCTCAGCGCCGATATGCTCGACCAGCCACGGCGCATCGACGTGGGCGCCGTCGCAAAACCCGTCGACACCGTCCGCCAGCGCCTCTACACCGTCCACCAGGAGCGCAAGCTGGAACTGCTCCAGCAACTCCTGAAAGAGGAAAACATCCAGTCCGCCCTCATTTTCCTCCGAACCAAACACCGGACCGACGCCGTTGCAAGAGCACTCCGCAAAGCCGGGTTCAAAGCCCAGGCCATCCACGGCGACAGGACCCAGACTCAGCGCGACCAGGCACTCGATGGGTTCCGCAACGGCAAATATCCCATCCTCGTGGCCACCGACGTCGCCGCACGCGGGCTCGACATCATCGGAATCAGCCACGTCATCAACTACGACATACCCGCCAGCAGCGACGACTACATCCACCGCATCGGCCGGACAGCCCGCGCTAGCGCCGAAGGCGACGCCGTAACGTTTGCAAGCCCCGGCGATCACCTACAGCTCAACGCAATCGAAAAAGGCCTTGGCAAAAACCTGCCCCGCACCGAATGGGAAGGCGAAGCACCCGTCCTGTCCCTGTTCCGCTCGACCAGCGTAGCAAGGCCAAAGTCCGGGTTCCGCCGCCAAAGAAGCCTCTTAAGGCAAAGATAAGCGAAAAACGGGGACTAGCGAAAAACGGGGACTGGCTCGCTTTCTTCGGCAGTTTGAAGAAAGCGTGCCTGTCCCCGCTTTTCGCGGCCCAAAGTCCCCAGTTCCACTTCGCACTGCCAACTTCGCACTTCGCACAACTCAAAATTGACGCCGCACGCCGTTTCGCGATATGCTTAATAAGGCCCTCTAGCGTGCCCCGATAGTTAAGTGGATATAACGCGGCCCTCCTAAGGCTGAAACACAGGTTCGATTCCTGTTCGGGGCACCAGTATCATACTCGAATTCTTCCCTGATCGATGCGGTCCGCCAAGCGCGGCAAGGGAAATACTGAGGGCGAAATGATTAAGACTTACAAAAAACCAGGAAAACTGAAGAAAGGTGATACTGTTGCGATTGTCTCTCCCTCGTGGGGAGGACCAAGCGTATTTCCATATATCTACGAAAACGGCCTTAAGGTTTTGCAGGAATGGGGCCTGAAAATTAAAGAATTTCCGACCGCCAGAATGGACGCTGCCTTTACGCGTGCCAATCCCCAAGTGAGGGCAAAAGACATTAACGACGCTTTCGCCGATCCGGAAGTTAAAGCTGTTTTTGCCTCGATTGGCGGCGATGATTCTGTTCGGATTTTGCCTTTCCTTGACAAGCAACTCGTTGCTGAAAATCCCAAAATCCTCATGGGATGCTCTGATACCTCAACGCTTCATGTATTTTTGAATTTGCAGGGAGTTACAAGTCTCTACGGCCCTTCGATAATGGCTGGCTTTTCGCAAATGGAAAGTTTGCCAGCAAGTTTCAAATCCCATGTGCACGAAATGCTTTTTGAGCCGACAGACTGTTATGACTACCGTCCCTACGGGACATACTGTGACGGCTATCCCGATTGGGCGTGTAAGGAAAGCGTCGGAAAAGTTAACCCGATGAAATTCGATGATGGTTGGCATTGGCTTCAAGGAGCCGGCGCAGTCCAAGGCGAATTGTTTGGCGGTTGTATGGAAGTTCTGGAAATGATGAAAGCAACTGACTTTTGGCCGCCGCGGGACTTTTGGAAAAACAAAATCTTCTTCTTGGAAACTTCCGAAGAAAAACCATCCATCCAGTTCATTGACCATGCCTTGAGAAACTACGGAATGCTCGGAGTCTATGACAAAATCAGCGGCTTCATTTTCTCTCGTGCAATGGACTATTCTGATGAGGAAAAGGAAGAACTGGAAGCGAGAATCATCTCCGTTGTCGCAAAAGAATTTGGCAAACCCCATTTACCCATTGTCGCTAATTTTGATGTTGGACACACCGATCCGCAATTAGTCCTGCCGCTTGGTGTGAAAACAGAAATTGACTGCGCAGCAAAACAGATTAGACTTGTCGAAAGTTGGTTGAAGTAGTTAAGCAAAAAGGCTTTCGCAATTCACGCCCTTCCACCCCCATCACTTCCGCGCCGCAGCCTACAGCCTTCTTCTCGCCGCCAGCATCTCCATAAAGGCGTCGATACGCGCGTTTACCTGCTCTTCCGCGTAAACCCGGCTGTCGTTCATATCCGCCTCGAGGATCAGCACCGGCACGTTCAACTTCTCACGCAGCACCCGCCCCAGTTCGTACTGCCCAAGGCTGTACGCTCTGCAACTCCGGTCCGAATGCATCACCACCCCGTCCAGCGAATATTTCTCGATCATCCGCTCGAGCGTCCGCATCCGTTCCTCGAGCCCGCAGTTGATATAAACGGTGAGGTAGGCCCGGGCGCATTCGGCAAGCAGGTCGGGGGCGGTTGCGTCGATCGGGATCGCCCACGCGCTCGCATACGTCGCCGCAACCAGGCACGCCTTATGCCCCGAAAACCGCTTTGAAAGCCCCGCCATCTTGAACCAAACCGGCAGGTTGTCCCACCCCAGCCGGAACTCCTCACCCGGCACCGCCGCGATTCCCTTCTCGACCCGCTGCTTCATCTCCGCCAGCAGCGCCTGGTAGTAGTCCACGCACTTGTCCGTGCCGCGCATTACCACGATCGGCGCGATATGCACAAACGTGTCGAAACTCGTCATCGGTGACGGCTTGTGCGCCAGCAGGTCAAGCGTCTCCCCCCACAGCCGCGTCGCTTCCGCCGCCAGTTGAAACGTCTCGTGCAGCTTCTCAGTCGTTATCGTCTTCCCCGTAAACGCCTCGAGCGCCCGCAACGTGTCTTCCATCTGCGCCCGCACGTACTCCAGCATCGCCGGCGTCGCCGAATCGTGCACAAACGGCGTGTCGATGTACAACAGCGGCACACCAAAATGACGATGAAGGTTCTGGTACCACTTCGTCACCGTCCCGCAGATGTTGTTGCAGCACACCAGCAGGTCCGGCTTCGGCAGGCCCTGCACCGGGCTTTTCCCCGTGTAGATCGACCCGAAATCCGTCCGCGCGTAGCTGCACACGTCCCGCGAAAAACCCCGTTCCTCCGCCGCCTCACACAGTTCCACCGCCATCTTCTGCGCCCCGCACAGCGCCGCGTGGTTTTCCGGATAAATCGGAATAATCCCCGCCGCATAAAGCAGTTCCACCGGCGCGCCGCTCGTTACCCACGCTATCTTCTGCGAGGTCCCTTCCGCGGCCTTCGCGCCCAGGTAGTACTCCATCATCAGGCGCATCATCTTGTTCGTCGTCTCGATGGGAACCCGGTCCCCGCTCATCCCTGCCGCTCCTTCCTGGCCGCGTCCGTCCTGGCCGCGCCAACGATCTCCGCAAACGCCGCCACCCGCGTCTCAAACTGCGCCGTCGGCGGCATGTGCTGCTCGACCTCGAGCAGCAGAAGCGGAACACCCGCCGCATCGAATTCCGCGCGGAGCCCCGGATACTCGAACGCCCACGGGTCGCAAAACTTCGTGAACAACAGCACCACACCGTCCGCCCCGGCGTCCCGCGACGTCTTCAGCAGCCACTTCGCATAATTGTGACCCGACAGATGCTTCGCCGCGCACGGACGCCGCACCAAATACATCCGCGCAATCGACTCGAGCGGGTCCGCGACGTCCGCACATGCGTCCGCATGTGCGGCCGCGTCTACCCGCTCGATCGAAAACCCGCGCTCGCCCGTACACAAATCATCACCCACCACCACGCACTCCGCCTCTTCTATCACGCCCAACAATTCCGGCTCCTGGCACGCCGCACCCGCTACAAACACCCGCGGCACGCTCGATGCCGGACCTTTCGATCTCCCCCGTGAAAGCTCGCCCACAAGTCGCCGCAGCAAGGCCAGGTGCTCGTCCTTCGGCATCACAAACGACGCCAGCGCTACCGTCTGCACCGCGCTCGCGCCGATCAGCCCCGGGTGTTCCCGCCGGATCGCGTAAAGGCGCCGCATCTCCGCCCGGTGCGTCGCGTACAAATCGATGGCCTCGAAAATCGCCCCGTCCGAAATCGGACCCACCCGCTTTTCAAGCTGCCCGCGCGCCCGCGCCAGTTCCGACCGGTAAAAGCGCACCGCATGCGGGCTCCCCACGTCCACCGGCGTCGACAGCGTGATCACTTCCATCCCCGGCAGGTTCAGCCGCCAGATGTCCGCCAGGTTCTGGATCGTGTCGCACGTATGCGAAAACACCATCGTGTCGATGAAGTCGAGCTGCCCCGACAGCCCCAAATCCAGCACCGCACGCACAAGACTGCACGCATACGTCTGGATCAACCCGTCTGCGCGATGCGTCGTGTCCGTCCAACCCAGAAGCCGGACCGGCAACATCCCCGCCGCGTGAAGCAACTCTTCCGGCGTATACGTGCACATGTGGCCCGCCACGCGCCGCCCACCCGCCGCCGCACGACGCGGCAACGCAAACGGTTCCGCACACACCGCCTCGAACGGCGCAAGACCCTCAATCGAGCCGAACGTCATGGCAACCTCCCGTCTGTCAACCCTTTGCCGATACTACAAGTTCCGCCACCACCATGCAAACGTCCCCCCACCTGATCCGTCTGATCGGTCCGATCCGTCCGATCCGTCCCACTCGTTTTTCCTCCAGACTCCGGACTCCGGACTCCAGACTAATTTTTGCTTGACTTCTAACAATATAGCCCATTACAATACCGTCAGGAGGAATTCAACCCATGTCGCTCGCCGCCGAACTCAACCTCGATATCCCCTTTTCCGACCTGCACCACGAAACCGTGCTGAACATCGTCCACACCGCAAACACCCTCGCGGCACTCGGCGCGCGGTTGTTCCGCCGGTTCGACCTCACCGAGGCGCAGTTCAACGTCCTGTTCTCGCTCAAACACAAGAACGTGAAAATCACGCAGTCCGATTTGGGCAAGCGCCTCGTGGTGACCCGCGCAAGCATCACCTCGGTGCTCGACAAGCTGCAGGAGAAAGCCCTGATCGAGCGCGTCATCGTTTCCGGCAACCGCCGAATCCATCACGTCGAGCTCACGGCAAAAGGACGCCGCCTCATCGACAAAATCGAGCCTCACTACCGCCAGGCGCTCCAATCCGTCATGAGCGGCCTGACCGAACCCGAATGCCGAGAGCTCATCAGCCTGCTCGAACGAGTCCGCGCCAAAAGCCGGGCGGAATAACTCAAGGAGGGAGGTCATCTTGACACCCAGATTGGACAAACATTCCAGGAGCGGGTTCTGGGCGCTCATCGTCACCCAGTTTCAAGGGGCGTTCAACGACAACCTGTTCAAGTTCCTGGTGATCTTTTTCCTGGTCGACCTGTTCGCCGGCCAACTCGGCCCCGGCGGTCAAGAAGCCGCCACACAGCAGATGGTCGCCATTGCCACCATCGTGTTTGCCCTGCCGTTCATCATCTTTCCGGGCCTTTTCGGCGGCCTTTCCGACCGGTACAGCAAGAAAACCATCACGGTCTGGTCCAAATATATCGAAATAGCCGTTATGGTCCTCGGCGCCGTTGCCTTTTTCATCGGCACCTCCTGGGGCCTTTGGGTGCTCCTGTTTTGCATGGCCACGCAGAGCGCGTTCTTCAGCCCCTCGAAATACGGCATCCTGCCCGAAATCCTCACCGAAAGCAGGTTGTCTTGGGGCAACGGCGTTCTCTCGCTCGGCACCATACTCGCCGTTATCGCCGGCGTCGGCGTTGCGGGACCGCTCTACGACCGGCTGGGTTCACGCACCTATGTCGCCGGAATCCTGCTCGCCATGCTTTCCATGCTCGGCACCGCCGCATCCTATGGCATCTCAAAACCGCCCGCGGCCGATCCCGCCAGAAAAATCTCGATCAACCCCTGGGCCGGGATGGGACAGTATTTCAGCTTTATCTACCGCGATCGCATCCTCCTCATGAGCATGATCGGCTACTGCTATTTCTGGTTTGCCGGCGCGTTCCTCCAGGGAAACCTCCTGACCTACTCCAAAATCACGCTCGCACTCTCAAACACCCAGAACAGCATACTCCAGGCCTGCCTCGCCGCAGGAATCGGTATCGGAAGCCTCGCCGCAGGATACATGTCCCGCGGCAAAATCGAGCTCGGACTCGTCCCCCTCGGCATGCTCGGTATGACCGTCACGACCGCCCTTCTCTCCGTGCCCGATTTCTCCTTTTCCACCGTCGTCGTCATCCTCGTCTTCATGGGCGCGTTCGGCGGCATGTTCAACGTCCCCCTCTCCGCGATGGTACAGTACAGAGCCCCTGCCATCGCCAAAGGCGGAGCCATGGCCACCGCAAACGTCCTCACGTTCCTCGCCATGCTCATTGCCGGCGCACTGCTCTGGGGGCTCAGCTTCATCGGCGTGAAAGCCCGGCCGATCTTCCTCATGACCGGCCTGCTCACCCTCGCCGTCAACCTCTACCTCATCTGGGGGCTCCGCTATTTCCTCGTCCGAACCTTCATCTGGGCCGTCGGAAACGCCTTCTACCGCATACGCACCGTCGGCGCAGAGCAAATCCCGCCCACCGGCGGCGCGCTGCTCATTTCCAACCACCTGTCCTTCGCCGACCCCGGCATCCTCGCCTTCGCCATCGACCGGCCACTCTCGTTCCTCATGTACCGCGCCTACTACGACAAATGGTGGATGTGGCTGGTGAAACAGTTTGTCAACCTCATCCCGATTGCCGCCGAAGATTCTCCCGCCGAACTCGCCGCTTCACTCACCAAGGCCGGCGAAGCACTCGATCGAGGCGAACTCGTTTGCGTCTTCGCCGAAGGCGGCATCAGCCGAACCGGCGAGCTCCTCTCCTTTCAAAAAGGCTACCAGCGAATCAACCGCAACGCTCAGGCCCCCGTCATCCCATGCCACATCGACAACATGTGGGGAAGCGTGTTCAGCTACTCCGAAGGCCGATTCTTCTTCAAATGGCCCTCGTTTCTCCGCCGCGTTACCGTCCGGGTCGGCGCGCTCATGCCGCCAAACACCACGCCCTCCGCACTCCGTAATGCCGTGCAGGACCTCGGCACCGAAAGCCTCCTCGAACGCCGCCTCCCGCACAAGCTCATCCACCGGGCGTTTATCAGCTACGCCCGCAGACACCCGCGCCAACTCTGCATCGCCGACACCCGATCCGGGCCACTCTCGAGGTTTCGCACACTCGCCGGCAGCATCATCCTCGCAAAAAAACTCAGAAAACTCCTCGACAACCAGCCCATGGTCGGCCTCCTGCTGCCGCCATCCGTGGGTGGCGCACTCGCAAACATCTCACTCCAGATCATGGGCAAGACGCCCGTCAACCTCAACTACACCGCAAACAACACCACCATCGCCAGTTGCGCACGCCAATGCGGTATCACCCAGTGCATCACCGCCAAAGCGTTCCTCGACCGGCTCCCCGTCGAAGTCCCCGGTGAACCTATCCTGCTCGAAAACGTCATGAAGTCCATACGGCCCGTCGACCGCATCACCGGTATGCTCTGGGCCCTGTTCGCGCCACAACGCCTCATCGAGTGGCGGGTCGGCAGCCCATGGCGCAGGCCCGAGCATGACCTCGCCTGCATCATCTTCTCCAGCGGCAGCGAAGGCGAACCAAAAGGCGCCATGCTCACCCAGCGAAACGTACTCGGTAACGTCACCCAGTTCATCCAGGTGTTCCCCCACAAACGAAACGACACCATGATGGCGTTCCTCCCGTTCTTCCACTCGTTCGGATTCACCGCCACACTCTGGGCGCCCCTCATCTGCGGCGTCAACTCCGTGTTCCATCCCTCCCCGCTCGAAGCCAAGGCCATCGGCCAGCTTATCCGCAAGTACAAGGCCAAGTTCCTCATTGCCACCCCCACGTTCCTCCAGAGTTTCATTCGCCGCTGCGGCCGCGAAGAAATGCAGAGCCTCGAATTCGTCGTCTGCGGCGCCGAAAAACTCACCGCCCGAATCCGCGACGCCTTCCGCGAAAAGTTCGGCGTCGAACCCCTCGAAGGTTACGGCACAACCGAATGCAGCCCCGTCGTTTCCGTTTGCATACCCGACTTCAAGGCCCGCGGCATAAACCAGCGCGGAAACAAGCGCGGAAGCATCGGCCGCCCACTCCCCGGAATCAGCGTCCGCACCGTAAACCCCGACTCCGGCGAAGTACTCCAGCACGGCGAACCGGGGCTCCTCCAAATACGCGGCATCAACACCATGAAGGGCTACCTCAACGCACCCGAAAAAACCGCAAAAGTCCTCCAGGACGGCTGGTATTCGACCGGCGACATCGCCTCCATCGATGAAGACGGGTTCATCTTCATCACCGACAGGCTCGCACGGTTCAGCAAGATCGTCGGCGAAATGGTCCCCCACGGAAAGGTCGAGGAAGTCCTCCACGAACTGCTCGAGGCCCCCGAACAGGTCCTCGCCGTCACCGGCGTGCCCGATCAGGCCCGCGGAGAACGCCTCGTCGTACTCCACACACTCCCAAACGGACAGTTGGAGGAACTCATCGACCGGCTCGACAAAACCGACCTCCCAAACCTCTGGAAACCGCGCCTCAACGCCTTTTACCGCGTCGACGCCATTCCGGTCCTCGGCACCGGCAAGACCGACCTCAAGGCCGTCAAGGCGCTCGCCGCAAAACTCGACCTGGGAGAATAACCATGTATCGAGCGCGGCCGCTATTTGCGCGCTTGCTTGCCGCTTTTAAAGCCCACTGGCTACGCCCCCTCAAGTGGGCCGCGGCACTAGCCGCAGCCGCACTCCTGGCATTCGCGGGCGCATGCCACGCCGCCGGCGCACGGCTTGTCGCCCGCTCCGATGCCCAACAGCCCCGCGACTCCGCCGGCCTCCTCATCGGCGCCGCGCCGCGCGACCTCGGGCCCGAAAACGCCGAGTGCGCCGTCCTGCTCGTCCACGGCTACCTCGGATGCGGCAATAACTTCGGCCGGCTTCCCGAACGCCTCGCCCAGAGCGGGTGCCGCGTACGCGTTATGCTGCTTCCCGGCCACGGAACTTCCCCGCGCGACCTCGCAAACGTCTCCGGCGACCAACTCCTCAACGCCGTACTCGACGAAATCGACCGGCTCCGCCCCAAGCACAACCGGCTCGTCCTCGTCGGCCACTCCATGGGCGGGACGCTCTGCACACTCGCCGCGGCCCGGCGCCAGGTCGACGCCCTCGTCCTCGCCGCCCCCTATTTCGGCGTCACAACCCACTGGTACTATGGCTTCAAGCCTGAAACCTGGGCAAAACTCACCGGCCCCATCGTCCCATGGCTGTACAAAGGCCAACGCATGATCCAGGTCAACAAACCCGACGCCCGGCCCCAGATCGTCAGCTACCAATGGGTGCCCGCATCCAGCGTAAAGGTGCTCATGGGGCTCGCACGGCAGGCCAACAACCCCGACCTCCTCGCCAAAATCAACTGCCCCGTACTCCTCATCCACTCCCACAACGACCAGGCCGCATCACCCCAGGCAGCCCAAGACGCACTCGAAAAAATACCCAGCCCCACCCAAAAAACCGTCTGGCTCGACCGGTCCAACCACATCCTATTCTGGGACTACGACGCCGAACAAGCCATCACCGAAACCATCTCCCTCTGCCAAAAGCAGTTTTGATTCATCATTTATCATTCATCATTTGAATTTGTTCCAAAAACCTTTATAATTAGTCCTTGACATATTCTTCTTTTTTTGCAAATAAGGACAAGACTGGATCTTGTGATCCAACGAGGGGAATTCGGCCGTGGCGGATGAGATGTTTTTTTCCCAGGACATGCTCTCGCTTCACCGGGGAAAACGGCGCGTCGGCCGGACCCCAACCTGCCGCCCGTGTGTCACTTGGCTCAAAGACAGTCCCGACACTCGCTACTACGGCGTCGTCATGGACGTTAGCCCCGTCGGCGTCAGGATTCGCATGCTCGACCTCGTACCCGCCGGTTGCATCCTGTGCTTCCAGATGATGCGCGACGAAGACTTCTCCGTCCCGCTCGCGCCGCCACTCGAAGGCGAGATCATCCGCGTGCAGGAAGAGCAGGACTACTTCGTCGATCACGGGATTCTGCTGATTCAGAAAAAACTCGGGCGCATCGAGTCCAGGCCCGTCGAGTTGCCGCAAAAACGGCCCCTCAAAACCAGCACGCCGCGGATGTACAGCTTGGACGTAACGCTGGGTGAACGCCCAAAGAGGCGGTCCGGGAGGTAATGTGAGCAAGCAGAAGATCCTCGTGGTGGACGACGAGCCCGATGTCGTGGCGTTCATGGAACGGACGCTTCGGACCGAAGGGTTTGAGGTCGTCAGCGCGTTTGACGGGATCAGCGCGCTCGACCTCGTCGATGCCGAGAAGCCCGACCTCGTGCTCCTCGACCTCATGATGCCCATGATTAGCGGCTACGAGGTGTGCGAGCAGATCAAAGCCAACCCGCAGACTCAGGGTATTCCGGTCATCTGCGTCAGTTCCGCTCACACACCCGACGCACGCGCTCACACACTCAAGCTCGGCGCCGCCACCCTCATCGTCAAGCCGTTTCTGCCCATGGAATTGGTGGCCCAAATACGCCGTTACCTCAAGCAGGAACAATCGTAGGTCGGCCCGGCGGAAAGGGAGATCCTGGAATTGTGGCGTCTTCAAGCCCTCAAACTGCATGGCGATAGCCATTCCCCGCACCGCCCCGGCTCACCTGCCGGCCGCCTAAGGCCCCTCTTGTGACGCTCGCCAATCGGATCACCCTGTTCCGGCTGTTCCTCGTCCCCATTTTCGCCGGCCTCATCATCAGCTACACCCGCGATCAGCCCTGGCTGCGCCACGGCGCCCTCATCGTCTACTTCATCGCCGCTATTTCCGACGCACTCGACGGGTTCGTCGCACGCGCATACAACCAGAAAACAAAACTCGGAACCATCCTCGACCCTATGGCCGACAAGCTCATGATCAACATCGGATTCGTCGTCATGGCCGTCAATTCCAACTTCGCATACCGAATCCCATTCTGGTTCCCCATTGTCATCCTCCTGCGCGACTCCCTGATCGTCGTCGGCGCGTACCTCATCAACGAATTCTACGGCCCCGTCCGCGTCCGCCCCCGAATCTCCGGCAAGCTCACCACCCTGTTCCAGATGAGCCTGGTGATCGCCGTCCTGCTCGAACTCCCAATCACCCGCCCCCTCATGGTGGTAACATTGATCATATCCGCCATCTCATACGTCGATTACATGCGCGACGGTATCAAACAAATCGGAAACGAAGACGAGGCCTAGTGGCTAAAAAGAAAAAACTACCCCTGGTCGCTATTGTCGGCCGGCCCAACGTTGGCAAATCCACCCTCTACAACCGCCTCGCCGGCCGGCAGGGGGCCATCGTACATTTCGAAGAAGGCATCACACGCGACCGATCCTACTCCCAAGCCGAATGGGAAGGGCGCCCGTTCCGCGTCGTCGATACCGGCGGGATTGTCGAGAATCCCATCGACCCCGTCGTCAAAAAAATGCAGGATCAGATCCGTAAAGCTATCGACGAGGCCCATGTCATCGTTTTCCTCATCGACGGCCAGCAGGAACTGACCCGGGTCGACGAACAACTGCGAGAAGAACTGTTCAAATACGGCAAACCCATCATCCTCGCCGTCAACAAGCTCGACAACCCAAAACTCGAACAAAACCGGTTCGATTTCTACCGCCTCGGTTTCGGCGAACCTTTCGCCATCAGTTCCACACACGGCCTCGGCATCGACGCACTACTCGACGAAATCGTCAAATACCTGCCGGAATCCCCCAAGACGCCGGAACCCACCGCGGAGGAGGCGCCGGAGGAGGAAGAATTGGAGGAGGCGGCCGAACCCGCCATCACCAAGGTCGCCGTCATCGGAAAACCCAACGTCGGCAAAAGCTCGTTCGTCAACGCCATCCTCAACGAGGAGCGCGTCATCGTCGACGAAATACCCGGAACCACGCGCGACGCTGTCGATATCGAGTTCCACTGGAAAGGCAACGACTACCTTTTCATCGACACCGCCGGCCTCCGAAAAAAAGCCGGCATCAAAAGATACGTCGAACATTTCAGCGTCAGCCGATCTCTCCGCGCCATCCGCCGCGCCGATGTCTGCCTCGTCATGATGGACGCCACCGAGGGCATCACCGAACAAGACAAACGTATCGTCGATTATGTCCAGGAACAAGGTACCGCCATGGTGCTCGTATGGACCAAGTGGGACCTCGTCGAACACAAGGAAGCCCGGCTCAAAGCCCTCAAGGAGGATCTGGACTTCAAAGCCCCCTTCTTGAAGTGGGTGCCGTGGATGACCATCTCAAACCTCACCCGGCTCCGCCTCTTCAAAGTGTTCGACTACATCGACAACGTCGCCGCACAATCCCGAAAACGGATCGGAACCGCCGAACTCAACAAATTCATGGAAGAGATCCGGGCTGTCCACGCACCCTCCGTCCAAAAAGGCAAAGTCGCAAAAATCCGATACGCCACACAGGCCGGCATAAGACCCACCACATTCATCCTGTTCGTCAACCAGAAAAGACTCTTCCACTTCAGTTACATGCGCTTCATCGAAAACAGGCTCCGCCAACAATACGGGTTCGAAGGCGTCCCCATCCGCCTCGATCTGCGCGAGGAACAACGCGAGAAAAAATCATGACCGTCCTCGCCATCCTCCTTTCCTACCTCATCGGCTCGATACCCACCGGCCTCTGGCTTGGCCTTAAATTGCGCGGCGTCGACATCCGCTTGCACGGAAGCAAAAACATCGGCGCAACAAACACCACGCGCGTACTCGGCAAAAAACTCGGCGCAATCGCACTCGCCGGAGACGCCGCAAAAGGTCTCGTCGCCGTGCTCCTGTTCGGCCGCCTCGCCCAATGGCAATACCTACCCCTCGTCTGCGGAATCGCCGCCATCATCGGCCACACCGCATCCGTGTTCCTCTGTTTCCGCGGCGGAAAAGGCGTTGCCACCGGCGGCGCCGTGTTTGCCGCACTCGCACCCATTCCAACCGCCATAGCCGCCGCCGCGTTCGCCGCCGTCGTCGCACTCACCCGGATGGTAAGCGCAGGATCAATCGTCGCCGCAATCGTACTCGCCGCGTCCGTCATCGGCCTCGGCGCACCATGGCCCCTACAAGCCGCCGCCGTCGCCGTCGCCCTCTACGTCATCTTCAAACACCGCGCCAACATCGCACGTATCCTCCGCGGCCAAGAGAACAAAATCTAGCAAAAAACGGGGCCTGGCTCGCTTTCTTCGGCAGTTTGAAGAAAGCGTGCCTGTCCCCGCTTTTTGCGCCGCTTTTTGCGCCTTTACACACCATTCCGCGTTTCGCGTTCCGCATTCCGCATTTTTTATGTCCCTTTGGTCCCTTTGGTCCCTTCTGGTCCCACCGGCCCTTGATCGCGCTCCCTTCTCTTCCGTATCCTGTTCTTTTACTAAAGGGATGTCCGCAATGATCTGTGAAGCGACCGCATACGCCCGCGCCGGCCTCATCGGCAACCCATCCGACGGCTACTACGGCAAGACGATCAGCTTCGTTATCCGCAATTTCGCCGCCAAAGTCACCATGTACGAAAGCCCCGAACTCGAAATCGTCCCCAGCTTCCAGGACCGCTTCAAATACGCCTCGATGCGCGACCTCCGCGAAGACGTAAAGTCCCAGGGCTACTACGGCGGCATCCGCCTCATGAAAGCCACCATCCGCAAATTCCTCGACTACTGCGAACAACACAAAATCACCCTCCGCGACCACAATTTCTCCATCCGATACAGGTCCACCATACCCATCCGCGTCGGACTTGCAGGCTCGAGCGCGCTCGTCACCGCAACACTCCGCGCACTCATGGAATTCTACGACGTCCACATCCCAAAACCCCTCCTGCCAAACCTCATCCTCAGCGTCGAAACCGAGGAGCTCGACATCGCCGCAGGCCTCCAGGACAGAGTCATCCAGACTTACGAAGGCTGCGTCTTTATGGATTTCAACCGCGAACTCATGGAAACCCAGGGCCACGGCATCTATGAGGAAATCGACCCAAACCTCCTGCCCCCGCTCTTCATCGCATACCGAAAAGACCTCGCAGAAGGGTCCGAAGTGTTCCACAACAACATCCGCGAACGATGGCTCGAAGGCGACCCACAGGTCGTCGCCGCCATGCAGGAGTTCGCCAGTTACGCCCAGGAATGCCGCGACCTCATCCGCGCCGCACACGGCGACGAAATCGGGCCATGGCTCGACAAAAACTTCGACCTCCGCAGAAGCCTCTACAAGCTCGACCCGAGAAACGTCGAGATGGTCATGCTCGCCCGCGAGCAGGGCGCTCACTGCAAGTTCGCCGGGTCCGGCGGCGCCGTCGTCGGCACTTACGAAGACGAAGCCATGTACAAACACCTCGAACGCGTATACAACGATCATAACACATTCATCTTAAAACCCGACATCGCCGACTAAGCGCTCGTTAAAAAATAAACTTTACAATATGCATCTGTTGCCGTATACTCATGGGCATGGAGATGCAACAGGTTCTTGAGCGAAAGTATAGC
>Ga0315285_10000663_pt1 | contig 35783 bp, 24 predicted proteins | sample YL17G09_36_MG_FD_203698 | JGI IMG/M metagenome (GOLD analysis project Ga0315285, IMG submission 203698) | Sediment microbial communities from Yellowstone Lake, YNP, Wyoming, USA - YL17G09_36 | ecosystem: Environmental > Aquatic > Freshwater > Lake > Sediment | place: USA: Wyoming | collected...
TGAGGAGCGGGCCCAAGGCAACGGTTTTCTTGGTGGGCGAGCTCCGTCCGCTGAACGTCAGCAGGCCACGCATTACGCCCGAGGCCTGTTCGGCCGCCTGTTCGAGCCCGTCCAGGTTCGCGTGCGCCTTATGCTCGGCCGGAAGCTGGGCGCGAACCAGGTCGACGTAGCCGAAGATGGCCGTCAGGGTATTGTTGAGATCGTGGGCCACGCCGCCCGCCAGGCGGCCCACCGCTTCCGTCTTCTGGGCCTGGCGCAACTGCTCCTCGCTGGCCCGCAACGCCTCTTCCGCCTGCTTGCGCACGGTGATGTCGCGGATGCTGCACTGGATCACCGCCCGTTGGTCTATCTGATCGAGGTTGCTGACGAACTCCACGTCGAGCCGCCGCCCATCCGCGGTTATTAGCGGCAAGTCTTCGTAGCGGACGTATTTCTTTTGGCACAATTCCGCGAACTTGGCCTGGTTTGCAGCAATGTCCTTGAAGAACCCCAGTTCCCACAAGGTCCTGCCCAGGACCTGCTCGCGCGAGAACCCCAGCAGGTCAGCCAGAAACGGGTTCACGTCGATAATGACCCCCGTGTCGGCCGCGAGGATCAGAATGCCGTCTTTCGCAGCCTCAAAGAGCCGCCGGTAGCGGATCTCCGACGCGTTCAGCGCCTCCTGCGCCGCCCGCGCCGCCGTCTGATCGCGGAAGACCAGCACCACGCCGCTGATGTTGCCTTCGCCATCGCGGATGGGGGCGCCAGCGTCGGCGATCGCGCGCTCCGTGCCGTCCCGGGCGATGAGCAGCGTGTGGTTGGCGAGTCCCACCACGATGCCTTCGCGCAGGACGCGCAACACGGGATTCTCCACCGCCTGACGCGTCTCCTCGTTGATGATGTGGAAGACTTCACCCAAGGTCCGGCCCATCGCTTCGGCCTGGCGCCAGCCGGTAAACACCTCCGCCACCGGGTTCAGCAACTCGACGTGACCCTGGGCGTCCGTCGCGATGACCGCGTCGCCGACGCTCATGAGCGTCGTGCGGTGGCGCGCCTCACTCGCGCGCAACGCCGCCTCCGCTTGCGCTAGGGCCCGGTAGTGGGCTTTTTCGTTCCGTTGCCAGACCAGGGCCGCTACGGCAACCGCACCCGCCGCGAGTAGTATGAGCAGTGCCAGGATGAGCACGGAGAGAAAGCGCCAAACCGCGAAGACCTCCGCCGCATCCACCTTGGCAACCAGGAACCAGGGCGAGTCCGGGACGGCTTTCAGGGTCGACAATACCTCGATACCGCGGTAATCGCGCCCGTGCAGTACGCCTTCGCGGCCTAGCACCGCCTGAACCGCCGGCACGTCCGTCCGGCTCAGGGGGATGCGCAATGTCAGTGCCGTAGCCTCCTGGTGGCGCAAGTCGTTCAGGAACAGCACATCCTCGCCGTCCCGCCGCACGAGCAGGCTCTCGGCGCTGCGGCTGGGCGTGGGCCAGGACGCGATCAGGGGGTAGAGAAACTGCCGGGCATCGGCTTGCAGGATGACCGCGCCGACCGGCTCGGCCGCGGCGTTCGCGGCGACGAGCGGCGCGATGAGCTCGAGCTGGGGCACCCCGTCAGCGGGGCCGGCACGGAGGTCGGTCAGCACCGGTTGCCGCGCGCGCCAAGCTGCCTCCAGGGCCTGCGCCAAATCCGCGTGGAGGGGGCCGGCATGACCACTGAGGCTCAAACGCACTTGTCCGCTCGCGTCCACGAGCAGCACGTCTTGATAGTAGTAGTGCTCCTGCAACGAGCGGAAGCAGGTGAGTACATGCTGAACATCTTCGGCCTCAGGCGACGCGAACCAGCGCGCCACCCCTTCCGCGAAAAACGGGCTTTCCATGAGCACGGCGGCATCGGCCAGGCGCTCGGCCCGCCAACCGGCGATCTGATCCGCCTTCAACTGCGAAATGGCCAGGAGTTCAGCCTCGGCGCGGTGCCGTTGCTCGTGCTCCTGGGCGCGGTAGAACGCGACGCCACCGACCAGTAGCATCACCGTCGCCAGTCCCAGCGCCATCGCCAGCCAGCGGGGAAATGTGCTCTTCCGCATCACGAATCCTCCGCGGTGCAGTGCCCGCCGCGCGCCGTGCGAGCGGTCCGACAACCGGCTATTCTATTGTCCCGTCGGGCAATTGCGAGACGTGGGTGGCCGGAGGTGTCCCGCCATGCAGGCGATGGTGCTGAACGAGCTGGGGGCCATCGAAAGCTCGCCGCTGCGGCTGGTCGAGCGGCCGGTGCCGGAACCGGGGCCAGGTGAGGTGCGGCTGAAGGTGCGGTGCTGCGCGGTGTGCCGGACGGACCTGCACGTGATTGAGGGGGACTTGCCCCGCCACACGCTGCCGATTGTCCCGGGCCACCAGGTCGTCGGCTTCGTGGACCAGCTTGGCCCCGGCTGCCGGCGGTTCAGGCCCGGGCAGCGCGCCGGGATCGCCTGGTTGCGGCACACGTGCGGCACGTGCTCGTTCTGCGCGGCGGAACACGAGAACCTGTGTGAGCGGCCGCAGTTTACGGGCTATCACGCGGACGGGGGGTACGCCGAGTACGCGGTCGTGCCGGAGGAGTACGCGTACGAGATTCCGGACGCGTTCGCGGACGTGGATGCAGCGCCGCTGTTGTGTGCCGGGATCATCGGCTACCGGGCATTGCAGCGTAGCGCGCTGCCGCCCGGCGGGACGCTGGCCCTGTACGGTTTCGGGTCGTCGGCGCACGTGGTGCTGCAGATTGCGCGGCATCGCGGGTGCGACGTGTACGTCGTCAGCCGGGCGCCGGCGCACCTGGAGCTGGCCCGCGCGCTGGGAGCAACATGGGCCGGCCTGGAAGCGCGCGAGATGCCCGTGCGCGTGAACAGCGCCATTCTCTTCGCGCCGGCCGGCACGCTGGTCCCCGTGGCGCTGGAGAAGCTGGAAAAAGGCGGCACGCTCGCCTTGGCCGGGATCTACGTTTCCGAAATCCCTTCCTTGGACTACGAAAAGCACCTGTTCTATGAGCGCAACCTGCGGTCGGTGACGGCCAACACGCGGGCGGACGGGCGCGCCCTGCTGGCCGAGGCGGCGGAAATTCCGCTTCGCCCGCACGTCACCACGTATCCGCTAACGGACGCGAACCGCGCACTCCAGGACCTCAAGGCGGACCGCATCAGCGGGACCGGCGTGCTGGTGATGACGTAACGGAGCTGGCACTGCTCGAGAGCAGTGGCACCCAGCACACGCCGTCATCGCCCGATGGCGGCCAGTATTTGCTTGAGCGTGCTTTCGAGGAACGCCTGGCCGCCGAAGCGCATGCCGAGGGCGCGGAGCTTGTCGGTCACGATCTCGTGCTTCGGGCGGCCGGGCTGGCCGAGAATGCGCGACGAGCTGCCGGTTAACCGCTTGGCCAACGTGGCCACGTCGTACTCTGAGATGTAGCGGTCGCAGCAGTTGTAGGCCTGTCCGGCGATGCCGTCTGCTTTGAGGAGAATCTCAACCGCTCGCGCCACGTCGAGGGCATGGACCTCCTTGCCGCCGCCCTGGCAGGTCACGTTCTCGCCGCGGGCCACGGCGCGCACCAGGCCGAACCAGCGGCTGTTTTCCGTGGGGTGCGCGAGCCCATAGATGCCGGTCGGCCGCAGGGCGCAGATGGCGTAGCCTTCGCCGAGGCCGTAGCTGTGCACGAACTTCTCGAGGGCGGCCTTGTGGGCCCCGTAGTGGCTGGTGGGCCAGAGGGGATGCGTCTCGTCGAGCGGCCGGTCGTCACGAATGACCTCGTGCACGGCACACGTGGAGATGAAGACAAACCGCGGCACACCGGCCGCGCGGGCGGCCTCGATGAGCTGCAGCGTCCCCACAATGTTCGTCTCCGCGAAACCGACCACGTCGCCTTCGCCGCCGCGGAAGCGGGCCCCGTGATGGTGCAGGGCCGCGTGGACCACGGCGTCACAGCCGGTCGCCAGCGCGCGAGCAGCCGCCAGCTCTCCCAGCTCGCCAGGCAGCCACTGGAGTTGGTGCTCGGGCACGGACAGGCCGCTGCGATCGCTCGTTGAGCGATACCAGCAACGGCAGGTATGACCTTGCTGGGCCAGGTGTGCTATCAGATAGCGCCCCAGGAAGCCTGTTGCGCCGGTCACTGCAATGTGCATAATGGTCTGTTGGGCGGGTTACGCCCGATGAGGCGCGAGCATGTCCAGAATCTCGGCGTCCTCCGGGAACCGGCCAGTTTCGTGCTTGCTGAAGACCAGTTTCCCATCCGCCTTGACGTCGAAGACCCCGCCCGAGCCTTCGATGAGCTTGGCTTCGACGCCACAGGCCTTCTTGATTGCGGCCGCCAAACTGGCGGCCTTGGGAAGATAGTTTCACTCGCCGCAATAGGTGATGCTGACCTTCATGTTACAGCTCCCGGAGCCGTGGCGTGCTCCGCGACGCACGCTGATGATAGACGTGGCCGCTGGCCGGAGCAACACGGCGCCGCCAGCGCCGGCGCGCTCCCGGGTTGGCACCCGGCCGGCTGGCGGGTAAGCTGTCATTGGCGGGCGGCTTGGCTGACGCGGCCCCCTGGCGAGGTGCTAGCCATGCAAGCGGCTTTTCGGATCACGGTGTTGTTGCTCGTCGGCGCTCTGGTGACGTCGGCGTTGGCGCAGGGTCGAGGGCGCGGCGGGCAGGCTGGTAAGGAGAAGGAAGAAAAGGAAGACGAGCCGGCCGGACCCACGATCGTCGCCCTGGGCGAGCGGGTCCCCGAGCTATCGGCGGCGGGCTGGACCAATTACTCCGGGACGCCGAGATTGGAGCGGTTTCGCGGGCGGATCGTCGTCCTGTTCTTTTTCCGCACCGACGATGCGTCGGTCGAGTTCATCCCCGCGCTGAACGACGCCTACAAGACGTTCAGCCGCCTCGGCGTGGTCATCATTGGCCTGACGCCGCAGAAGAAAGAACTGGCCGAAACCCTGGTGAAGGGGAGAGAGATCAAGTTCATCGTCGGTTACGGCGTGGACACGGAGGGCCGCTACGAGGTTTCCGCATTTCCGAAAGTGTATTTGCTGGATGGCACGGGCGCCCTGGTGCAGCGGTTTCACCCGGGCGACGAGTTGGAGGCACGGATCCGGGCCCAACTGCGCAAGACGCCGCCCGCGGGGGCCGACGCGGTCGGACTGGCGCGCCGCCTCGAGCAAGCCAAGACGGCGCTGAAGGACAGCGCGTACGGCAGGGCCTACACGTTTGCCCTGGATGTGAGCAAGCTGGCGGAGAAGGACAGCAGCACGGCCAAGGCGGCGACCGAGCTGATGAAGAAGATCGAGGATGCGGCGCGGAAGTGGCTGGAAGAGGCCCGAGCCGCGGCCAAAGCGGCCGGCGAGCCGAACGCGAAAGAGGCGGACAAGGAGGCCAAGTACGACAAGGCCGGCCAGATTCTGGCCGAGTTGAGCGTGCGTTTCGCCGGCACGGACCTCGGCAAGCAGGCCGACGACGAGATCGGGCGGCTGATGGGCGACGCCCGGCTCAAGCCGAAGTTGCGTACGGCGCTGGCCAACGCGAAAGCGCAGTTGCTCAATGAGCAGGCGGCCGAGGAGGAAGCCAGCGGCCACTATCTCGAGGCCTTCCGACTCTATCGCACGGTGACGGAGGAGTATACGGAGACCGAGGCGGCCAAGCTGGCCGACCAGGCGCTGGATCGCCTGCGGAGCGATCCGAAGCTGCAGGAGACCGTTAAGAACCTCCGGGCGGATGAAGAAGCCGAGCGCTGGCTCGATATTGGCGACCGCTTCGCCAAGCTGGAAATGTATGGCAAAGCCCGCGAGTTCTACGAGCGGGTGGTGGCGCTGCACGGCAGCACGCCGACGGCGCCAAAGGCCAAGGAGCGGCTCGCAAAACTGCCCGAGGAAAAGCCGGAGGAAGGACCCGCGCCGCCCGCGGAAGAAGAAGAGGGCTCCCCACCCAGTGAAGGGGAATGACGGCTACAGCACGCAACTTGGAGCGCGTATCGGAGCGGCGCCGCGCCGAGCTGGTCGACCGTGGGAGACGTGGCGAGCAGCCGCGCACGGTCGGCGTGGCCGGCACTGCTACGTGTCATCACCCCGCGCCAGCTTGGTGAACAGGTCCCCGCGCGCGCGGTAGTCGACGAACTGGTCCCAGGAGGCGCACGCCGGCGAGAGGAGCACGACATCGCCGGGCCGGGCGCGCTCGCGACACGCGCGGACCGCGGCCCGCAAATCGGGAAAGACCGCCGCGTCGCCGCCGGCCGCCTGGACAAGCTGCGCCAGCCCGGGGCCGGTCTTTCCGATGCAGGCGGCGAAGCGGGTCCGCCGCGCGGCCTGCTCCGCGACCGGCCGCAAGTCGCTGCCCTTGTCATATCCGCCGAGGATGACCAGCAACGGCGCGTCGATCGCCCGCAGCGCAGTAACGGCGGCTTCCGGCGTGGTCGATTTCGAGTCGTTGTAGTAGGTCACCCCATCGCGCTCGGCCACCCGTTGCAGCCGATGCGGCAGGGCCTCAAACGTGGCCAGCGCCGAGAGCGCGATCTCGCCGGGCACGCCGAGGGCCTGGGCCACTGTGAGCGCCGCGGCGGCGTTTTCGCGGTTGTGCCGGCCGGGCACCGGCAGCTTGAGCTTCTCCCAGCGCAACCGCCGGTCGTCGCCGTCCAACGCCGCGAACGGTACGTCGCCATCCAGCCCGTAACGCCAGATGCCCGGCCGGTCACTGACGAGCGGAGCCAGCATCCGGCGTAGCTTCGGGACGTCCTGGATGACGACCACATCGCCCGGCTGCTGGAAGCGCACCAGATTCAGCTTGGCTGCGACGTAAGCCTCAAAGCTGCCGTGCCAGTCCAGATGATTTGGCGTGATGTTGGTGACGACCGCAACATGCGGGCTCCAGCCGACAGCCGGCGTGCGCTGCAACTGGAAGCTGGAAAGCTCCAGCACGACGATGTCGTCCGCAGTGATTCTCCCAAGCCCCTCCAGCAACGACCTGCCGATATTGCCGCCCACCCACACGCGCCCCTCCGTGCCTCCGGGCCTCCGTGCCTTCGTGCCTTCGTCCAGCACTTTCCCAATCATCGCCGTCACCGTGCTCTTGCCGACGCTGCCGGTGATGCCGACGCAGCGGGCCGGGCAGCGCTCGACGAACAGATTGATCTCGGTGGTGATCGGCACGCCGGCGTCGCGGGCGAGCTGCAGGTACTCGGAGGTCTCCGGCACGGCGGGGTTGACGATGACGAGATCGGTGTCGCGGAAGTCGCGCGCGTCGTGCCCGTCGAGGTGCAGCGGGAGGTGCAGATCGGCGATCTGGTCGAGCGAATTCCGCAGCTTCTCCGCCGGGGCCTTGTCCGTCACCACGATTTTCGCGCCGGCAGCGGCTAGCCAGCGGGTGACGCCGACTCCGCCGCCGAAGCCACCGAGCCCCATGACGGTGACGCGTTTGTTCTGCCAATCCTGAATCATTGTTGGTTTCGTTGCTACGCTCACGGCATGAGCACCTTGATCATCCGCCGGGCTGCGGCGGCCGGCGACCGCTGTTCAATCCGGCCCAGGGAGTGTACTACGTCGCGGACGAATTTCGAATAGCGAGGAGCGAATTGCCCGTGCCCGGTGGCTTACCTCGCTACTCGCTACTCGCTATTCTGACTTCATGAAGCACGACAGCCTCCAAGACATCCTGGCCCAGCGGTTCGCGGTGGCGATCGCCCAGGTTGCCGGGACGCCGGCGGAGCAGACCGACCCCGCGCTGCGCCCCGCCGGCGATCCGAAGTTTGGCGATTACCAGTGCAACGCGGCGATGGCCCTGGCCCGGCCGCTGAAGGCCAAGCCGCGTGACGTGGCGCAGCGAATCAAGGCTGCCGTAGAGCCGCTCCTCACGGACATCGCCGAGCCGCTGGAGATCGCCGGTCCGGGGTTTCTGAACGTTCGGCTGAAGGCTGAGTTTTTGGCCGGCTACCTGGGTGAGATTCCGCCGCCCTCATCCGAGCCCGAAGCGCCAGCGCCGGGCCCCGATGTAGCGTCGGCCCTCCCGGCGCGCCGGGACCGACGTGGCGCTGCGGAAGGACCTCCTCCCACTGCTCACAGAGCAGTGGCACCCGGCGCCCGTCCCCACGTTCCCACGTTGCCACGTTCCCACGCACAGGCCGACCGCGTCGGCCTGCCGCCGGTCGCACGGCCGCTGCGCGTCGTCGTCGAGTATTCGCAGCCCAACATCGCCAAGCAGATGCACGTCGGGCACCTGCGCGGCACGATCATCGGCGACGTGTTCGCCCGCGTGCTGGCGTTCGAGGGGCACGACGTCATCCGGCAGAACCACATCGGCGACTGGGGCACGCAGTTCGGCATGCTCATCCGCTGGTACCGCGAACATCCGCTGCCCACGCCCCAAACGCACGCCGACGTGCTGGAAGCCATCGAAGACGATTACCGCGCCGCCCAACAGCGCTTCGAACAGGACGAGCAGTTCGCGACCGAGGCCCGGCTCGCGGTGGGCGCGCTGCAGTCCGGCGACGCGCAAGCCCGGCGGGTCTGGGAGCAGCTCTGTGCCGAAAGCTGGCGGGCGTTCACCGAGATTTACGAGCGACTGGGCGTGCTGCTCACGCCGGAGGACGTACGCGGCGAGAGCTTCTACAACGACCGGCTGGCGGGGGTGATCGAGGAGCTGCGGACGAGGTTCGGAAGTACCGAGAACACTGCTCAAGAGCAGTGGCACGCGGCTGGTATAGCGTCGCCCCTCCCGGCGCGCCGGGACCGACGTGCCGCCCTGCGCGAGGACCAGGGCGCACTCGTCGTCTACCTGTACGACGAAAACGGCGAGCCCCTGTTCAAGAACCCCGACGGCCAGATGCTCGGCATGATCATCCAGAAATCGGACGGCGCGTACCTCTACGCGACGACCGACCTGGCGGCAATCCGCTTTCGCCTGAAAGAGCTGCGCTTCCCTTCCGGCGTCGGGGCGCAGCGCGTCATCTACGTCACCGATGCCCGGCAGAAGCTCCATTTCCAGATGTTCTTCGCCGCGGCCCGCGCGGCGGGCTGGATCGGTCCGGACGTGCAGGTGGAGCACGTCACGTTCGGCAGCGTGCTCGGGCCGAACCGCAAGCCGCTCAAAACGCGCGAGGGCCGCAGCATGAGGCTGCGCGAGCTGCTGGACGAGGCTGAGCGGCGGGCGAATGCGCTGTTGCGGAAAAGGGACGAAGGGACGGAGGGACGGAGGGACGAAGGGGAAGAGGCGCCTGCGCTGCAGTTCAGCGAAGAGGAGAAACGCGAGATCGCCCGGCGGGTGGGCGTCGCCGCGGTCAAATACGCCGATCTGTGCCGCGACCGCAACGCCGACTACGTCTTCAACTGGGATACGATGCTCGCCATGCAGGGCAACACGGCGCCGTACATGATGTATGCGTATGCCCGCATCCGGTCGATTTATCGCAAGGCCACCGAGCGGTTCGGCACGCCGGACGTGTACGCGCCGCAGGTCCGTTTGGCCATTACGCATCCGACCGAGCGGGCCCTGGCGCTGCGGCTGGCCCGGCTGCGCGAGGCGATCGACGACGTGGCGACCAGCCTTACGCCGCACACGCTGTGTGCGTACCTCTACGAGTTGGCCGCGGATTTCATGCGGTTCTACGAATCGTGCCCGGTGCTGGCCGCGCCGGAGGAGGGCGCCCGGTTGGGCCGCATGCGGCTGTGCGACCTGACGGCGCGGACCCTTAAGCTCGGCCTTGGCCTGCTGGGTATCGAAGTCATCGAGCGGATGTAGGGCGACCCGCGCGAAGAGACGTAGGGCAGGCCAGTGACCTGCCGATAGGCGCGACATGGCAGGCCATTGGCCTGCCCTCCCGGCTACGGCCGACACAGGGGTCGGCCGTTACTACTGGCCTGTGAGCAGCGCGACGAAGGGGTTGATGTGGCCGAAGCGGAAGTGCCGCTGCTGATCGGGGTCCCAGCCGGCGGCCTTCTCCCATTCGGCTTCCGTCGGCAGCCGATCCCGGCGACCGCCGCCTTCGATTCGGCGAGCACGTCCTCGCCGTCCGGTGGGGACGCTGCGTTAGCCAAGGTAAACCTGCGAAATCGCTGGGGCCGAGTCAACCACGGACGAGGTGGAGGGGGCGGAGTTTCTTTCGGATCGCAAGAAACCGTGGTCGTTCGCCGGCTGCTCAGACGGCTCCAGCGGCGACCGTGACCCGGGTCAGGGCATCTCTACGGGCCGCTGAGCGCCCGATCAGCGCAGGCGCGTCTGCGGCCCTAACACCCCCCGAGCGCGAGCACACTTTGAGCACACTTGCCCGTTTTTTGAGGAGTGATTTCAAAGAAAGACGGCGGTCAGCGTTTCGCTAACCGCCCGTGTTTCAAATACATGCGGCTGACAGGAGTCGAACCAGCACGAGCCCAAGGCTTGGATGCGCCGCCCCGGGGCGGCCCAAGCTCACCTCGTGTCGCGGCGGTAAGGCTCCGGTATCAACGGCAGCACCTCCTCGGGCATCGCGACGGCGTTCTGTTGGAATTGGCCCGGGTCCTCGAGACTGATCTTCCGGATGGTGATCCCGGAAGGAACCTTTCCCCCGAATCCCCGGGAATCCCAGCGCTCACCGCGGGGGCGTTGCGGCGAGTAGATCGTGCGCCCAATGTTGAGCACCCCGCAGCGGCCCGACCCACACCACGGTGGCGATTGTTCAAACAAATACACCCGCTCGCGAATCACTTCGACACGTGTCAGGCGGGCTTGCTCGCTTCCGTGCTTGTCAACGGAGATGATGACCACATCATGCGCAACGGGCCCCACGACCGAGCGTGCACAGATCGAAGGCTCAATTTCAATTGGCCACAACTCCTTTGCCTCTGCGAGCACCTCGGCGGGCGGAAGGGACCAGAGGTATGCGAGGTCTGCATCAAGATCGCCCATCAGCGCGCGCAGCAAGAGCCACCGGATACGACGGCGCGGCGCATCAGGTAGCTCGAGCATCCGGTCAAGGATGATCTGAGGCCTGCGATCGGCCAATACCTCCCAGACCCAGCGTTCCGTAGCGCGGGCGTCAGACAGGGCCTCGATGGCCCAGTCTAGTCTCAGATCGGCCACCCACCCAAGCTCACCATACTCCTGGCCCCTGACAATGTCGTAGACCCAAACGTCGCGCAGCCATTCATCATCCCGCCGCTGCCCGCCGAAAACGTAGAGCTTCCCACCGTAGACGACCCCGTTGCTGCTTCGTCTGCAAGGCGGCCCGGGCAGGGCTCGGTGGCGCAGTACCGCTCGTGAGCCCGCGAGGTCGACTTCGTAGATGGCGGTATCCGCGGGCCCCGACGACCATCTGTTGGCCCACAGCAGCAAGTGTTCCCCGTCGGTGAACAGCAAGTCGTCCAGGTCTAGCTTTATGTTGGTCAACCTTCCCGCGCGTTCCCATTCCCCACGGCCGACATCGCACTTCCACAATTCGGCCCTCTGGGCCGTGCAGACAAACGCCGTGCCATCATGCTGTGTACAAGTGGCGATCTCATCGTCGATTGGATAGCCCTCGATGACCTCCGGCGACGGCTGATCGACATGCAGCCTCGCCCAACGCGCCGGCCGCGTCGTGATAAAGTACACGGAGCCCTCGTAGGGGAAAGCCGCCATGGGACGCCCCAGGCCCTCGTGGTCGCGCCGGTGTGTTGTCCAATGCTGTTGGGCGGGCAGGTAGATCGCCACGTCAAGGTGGTCCCTGGGAAGCGGGTCGCCCAGGGTGCGGATGCCCCCCAACACAATGAGCCGATGGGCATGGTCGTCGGCGACCATGACAGCACCACCCGTGCCGACGGGGCACGCGGGTAGTCGCTTCCATTCCTGGGTGCGGGGGTCGAATCTCCACAAGGATTCATCGTAGTTCTCGCCAGCGCGAATGTTGTAATCGACCCCACCCAGCAAATAGATGCAATCGTCTAGCGCCGCAATCGCGTAGCGCCCGAGAGCCTGAGGCATGTCTTGGAGCCTTCGCCAGACCTCCGGAGCACCTTTCGGTTGAGCCTCAGCGGGCTGAGCCCACGCTGCAAGCAGCCCGGAGAGGAAGGTGACCAGGTAACCCCTCATATCGCTGGGCCTCCAATCAGCCGAGCACCCCGCAGGGGCCCTGCGAACCTAACGGCTAATCGCACCGAGACAAGCCCACGACCACTGTCGGGTACCTTATACCGTCAACGGACCCCGGGTCAAGGCCGGCGCATCGGGGTCGCCCGGCTACGGGGAGTCAAAGTGTGGATGGCGACGGCGCTAGCAATGACCGCGTAAACCGGTCATGCCTGGTCAGAGTGTCGCCGACACTGACGGGCATGGGCGTCTGGCGAGAGAACAAGTGCGCGCCAGTTGTGCCGATCTTTCGCGCCTCGGTGGGGCGGCGCGATGGCCATGGGGCGCTCCTGTCAACGTTTGGCGGGGGGCGTGAGCACTTTGTGCACACCTGGCCCATTTTCGCGGGGTGATTCCAACGAAACACGGGCGGTCAGCGTTTCGCTAACCGCCCGTGTTTCCGTGACATGCGGCTGACTGGAGTCGAACCAGCACGAGCTTATCGCTCACAAGGACCTGAACCTTGCGCGTCTGCCAATTCCGCCACAGCCGCGTTGTACGGGGCGCGGGGCGTTGCCAACTCCCCGCGGAACTTCCATGATAGGGATACGACTGCGCCCGTCAAGACGGACGCGGGTTTCCACGGTAGGCTATTGACCCATGACGCAAACCGTCCAACCTGGCTTGTTCGGGGCGCCCCACCACCGCGGGCGGCGCGTGGTCGTCAGCGGTCAGGTCGGCGTCGACAAGAAGCCCTTCATCGAGACAGTCGCTCGACTCGCCGAGTCGCGCGGCCACAGCGTCCGGCGCTTTCACGTCGGCGACCTGATGTACGCTGAGGGCCGCGACGTGCGGCCCGGACGGATTCTGGACCTGCCGTTGGCCCGGCTGTCGGCCCTGCGGCGGTCGGTCTTCAAGGACATCCTCAGCGAGGCCGACCAGCACGAGACCGTCATCGTCAACACGCACACCTCGTTCCGCTGGAAACACGGGCTGTTCCCGGCGTTCGACCACGACCAGATGCTGGCGCTGGACGCCGACATTTATATCACGCTGGTGGACAACCTCGACGCGGTCCACGAGCGGCTGACCCGCGAGCACGACCTGTCGCACTCGCTCAAGGACATCCTGGTCTGGCGCGAAGAGGAGATACTGGCCACGGAGGTCCTGGCCAGCGCGGTGCGGGGGCACGGCTGCTTTTTCGTGTTTGCGCGCGGGGTCGGGGACGGCCCGGTGGAGTCGCTCTACCGCCTGATCTTCAAGCCGGACGCGAAGCGCGTGTACCCGTCGTTCCCGATGACGCACGTGATGGACATGCCCGACACCCAGGCGGAGATCGACGCGTTTCGGGCCGCGATCGCCGAGCATTTCATCACGTTCGACCCGGGCGACATGGATGAGAAGCGGCTGCTGTCGTATGCGGATGCGGCGCTGGAGAAGGGCCAGGCCCGGTTCGCCGTCAACGTGCATGGGCGGGAGCTCGAATTCGACGCTGCCGAGGTGGCCCGCGTGGCCCGCGACATTGACGCCCAGATTTACGCCCGCGATTTCAAGCTCATCGACCAGTCCGACATGATCGTCAGCTTCATCCCGGAGCTGCCCGGCGGGAAGCCCGGGCTTTCCTCCGGCGTCGAGCGCGAGTTGCAGCACGCGTTCGAGGGGACGAAAGAGGTCTACGTCGTCTGGCAGCCGAAGGTCGAGCCCTCGCCCTTCATCACGGAAACGGCGACCCGGATGTTCGTGACGGTCGAAGAGTTGCTCGCGTACTTCCAAAGCCGGGGCTACCTGGCGAGCTTTCAGAAGCCGCTGTTCAAGACCGGCACCGCCACGGAGCGCGGGGGGTTCGGCTAGCGAGTAGTGCAAAGCTCCAGCTTTGCCGAGGCAGGTGCTGCTCGTGCGAGAATGCTGCTCGTGCGAGAATCGCTTCTCGCACGAGAGTCGGCGGGGATCCCCTCCCGCGCCGCCTGGCCGGATGGGAATCCGGCCCGTGCGGGTGCGAGATAGGAATCTCGCACCAGCGAGGTTTCGGTAGGCGTTCTGACCCCGGCCGGCGAGGCGCCGGCCGCTACGAGCCGCGGCGCTATTTGCGCAGCTCGCGCTCGGCCGCCTGGAGGCCCGAGCGCGCGTCTTCAGCGCGGGGTTGCAGCGCCAGCACCTTGCGGAAGCGCTCGGCCGCGGCGGCGAAGCGTCCTTGCTTGAAATACACTTGCCCCAGCATCTGCATGACGGCCGCGTATTGCGGCTGCAGGCGCGCCGCCGCCTCCAGATGCTCACAAGCCTCGTCGAGGCGGTTCAACTTATCGTACGCCGCGCCCAGCATCGTGTGGGTCGAGAAGTCGTCCGGCGTTAGCCGCAAGACCTCGGTGGCCTGTGCGATCGCCCGCTCCCACTGCTCGGCGTCCATGAGCATCGAGGCATAATCGCCGCGGGTGCGCGTGTCTGAGGGCATAGCTTGCAAGACGCGCTCATAAGTGCGCGCCGCCTCGCCCAGCTTGCCCTGGCGGCGCAGGGCGGTCGCAAGATCGCGCTGCGGCGCGGGGGCGTTTGGCAGGATGGCCAGGACGCCGCGAAGCTGCTCCTCGGCCTGGGCCAAGAGACGGTTGCCAAGCGCGTCGCGGGCCTGCTCATACGCGCGTACCACCGTCGCGTAGGTGTGTGGGTCGGGCTCGTGCGGCTCCAATGTGTCTGCTTCGCTCTCCTCCGCGGTGCCGAAATCACCAACCGGGCCGATATAGCCCAAGGATTCCAGACGGGCGATCTCGGCATTGGTGAGCGGCGGGGCCTTGTCCTGCGGGATGCAGGGAGGCGCCGCGGCGACCAGCTCACGGAGCTGCTCGCGCAACGAGGCCGCTGTGTCGGCGTGCTCGTCGATCACATTCTTGAGCTCTCCCGGGTCCGTCTCGAGATCGAAAAGCTGCGGGATGGACGACCAGATGTACTTCCACCGGTCGACGGTGAGCGTCCGGATCCGCGACAGCCGCAGCAGGGCATAGGGCTCGACAGTTTCGGCGTAGGCGCTGAGCTGCAAATCGGTCGAGCGTCCGGCGAGCAGGGGGGTAAGGCTCACGCCTTGCGCTTCCGGCAACGGCGGCAGGCCAGCCAGCTCCAGGATGGTCGGCGCCAGGTCGACCGTCCGAACGAGGGCAGCGACTTGCTGGCCGGCCGGCACCACCCCGGGACAACGCACCAGCAATGGCACGTGCTGGCAAGTCTCATACGCGAAAAAGGCGTGCTGAAACTCGCCGTGGTCGTCCAGGCCCTCGCCGTGGTCGCCTACGAGTACCACCAGGGTGTTCTGTTCGAGCCCTAGCTGCCGCAGCCCGTCCAGCAGCCGCCCGATTTGCGTATCCATGAAGGCGACTTCATCCGCGTACGCCGCGGCCGATCCGATGTCGGGGTGCTGCGGTGATTCGTAGGGGTAATGCGGATCATAAAAATGCGCCCACAGGAAGAAGCGCTGCCGGGCCTGGCCACGCAGGAGGTCCAGGGCATCATCACAGACCTTGTCACCCTTGCGCTGCGCCTCGGCGGGGTCGCCCGAGCCGGGCTGTGGCAAGACGGCGCGATAGGCGTCAAAGCCCTGAGCCAGGCCGAATCGCGGATCCACTACATAGGCGCCGACGGAGGCCGCCGTCGTGAATCCCGCCGTTTTGAACACCTCCGCCAGCGTAGTGGCGGCGGCCGGCAAGTGGCCCTCTCCGTTGCGCCGGACGCCATGCACGAAGGGATAAAGCCCCGTCATGATCGTGCAGTGCGACGGCAGCGTCATCACGGCGCTGGTGGAGCAGTGGCGGAAGAGCGTGCCTTCGCGGGCCAGGCGGTCCATGTTGGGCGTGGGGGCCGCCGTGCTGCCGTAGCAGGCCAGGTAATCGGCTCGCGTGGTATCTGCCGTGATCAAGAGGACGTTGAGCCGCCCCGGGGAACTGCCGTGCGGAAGCCCCAGGACGCCCGTCCGGTAGAGAATCACGGCGCCGGCGGCAACCACGATAACCGCCGCCCCGATGATCCACAGCCCGCGGCGCGGCTTGGACTGCGGCGGCGCGGCGGCTTTGTGATGTCGGCGCTGACGCTTGGCCACAGTTCCCTTTCGCGACAAACTGGTTACGCGGGGATTATACCGCGCCGCTCGCTGGATGGGACGCGGGGCGGCGGGAGGCGAGGTTTGACCTTGGCCGCTCTTTCCCAAGCGGTGCAGCGCCGCCTTGACTTGCGCCAACGGGCAACATACAACGCCCGATAGCTATGGCCGACACGCGAAACATCCATCTGGTCGTCATCACGCCCGAACGGCAGGTTCTTGAGAAGGCCGTGGACGCGGTCGTGATCCCGATGCACGACGGCGAGCTGGGCGTGCTCCGCGACCGCGCGGCGCTCATGTGTGAGCTCGGCATCGGCCAGCTTCGCTACACCGACCGCGACGAAACCCGCCGCCTGTTCGTCGACGGCGGTTTCGCGCAGGTCATCGACAACCGCGTCACCGTGCTGACCAGTCGGGCGCTGCCGGCCGAGGAAGTTACGGCGGAGGTCGTGGCGGCGGCGACGCGGGCGGTTGACCAGCATCAAGGCTACGAGGAAGACACGCGGCTGGCCCGCGAGCAAGCCCAACGCCGGCTGAGCGCGCTGCAACGCCTGCTGGCAGCGGGTGGGTGAGCGCTCCGAAACGGCGCGGTGGGGCGAATCACAGGGGAACAGGGGTTCGGAGGGAGGCCTCGGACCGCCTCTGCAGCGGTCGAGCTCGAGTTTTCTTGCCACCCCCGGGGTTTTTTTCGGAGTTACTGTTGCGGGGAAGCATCTCCCGCGACCAGTGTGCTAGCCGTACTGAGCGCCCGTGCCAGCGGGCAACAGCCGTACCCGGTGATTGCGCGTACGTCGGTTAGGTGCCGGGTGTGGCGTGCGCTCGAGGATCAGAGGCCGGACTGGGACCGACGGGTCATTGCACGACAGGAGGCACGACATGTATCGAGAACTCGCCAGAATCGCGATGGGTCGGGCACTGTGCTCATTCGTTTTGGCGGCGGCTGGTGTTGTGCTCTGCGCACCGTCGACAAGCGGGCAGGAGTGTGACTGGCTGCCGGGCGAAGGCATACCGGGGACGAATTGGCCCGTTTTTGCCGCGGGGACGTGGGACCCAGATGGCGAGGGGCCGGAACCCGAATTGCTCATCGTTGGTGGAGGATTCGGCGCCGCCGGCGACGTCGTCGCCAACGGCATCGCGGCATGGAACGGCAGCGCCTGGCAGCCGCTGGGATCCGGGATGAATGGCCCAATCCTCGCCCTGACGGTCTACAACGGCGAACTGATCGCGGCAGGCGAGTTCACGACCGCTGGCGGCGTGCCGTGCAGCTCCATCGCGCGCTGGAACGGCAGCGCCTGGCAACCGTTGGGGTCGGGGGTAAACGGCGATGTACTGGCGTTGACGGTCTACAATGGCGAGCTGATTGCGGGGGGCGACTTCTGGACTGTGGGCGGCGCACCGTGCAACAAGATCGCCCGCTGGGATGGCAGCGCCTGGCAGCCGTTGGGGTCGGGGGTTGAGGGCGATTATGCGAGCGTTTGGGCTCTGTCAGTCTACAACGGCGAGCTGATCGCGGGGGGCGGGTTCGAGACGGCCGGCGACTACGTCTCATCCTGCTGGGCCCGCTGGAGCTGCCCGGCCTGTGTCGGCGACCTGAACTGTGACGGATTCATTGACCTCGCCGACATCAACCCGTTCGTGCTGTACCTGTCGAACTACACCGCTTGGTTGACCGAGTTTGCCGCCTGCAACCCGCTCAGCGGCGACATCAATGGCGACGGGACGTACGGGCAGGAGTCGCTCGGCGACATCAACCCGTTCGTCGACCTGCTGATGACCGGGCAGGGGCCGTGCCCGTAGCAGAGCGGGGCCCCGTCCCGGCGCGCCGGGACGCTTGGGGCTCGGATCGGCCGACACCCGCCACGGCGGGCAGGCCAGGGTCGGCCGCTACGTGACCAATTGGAAACCGGTCCCACACCACACGCACTGACCGGTTGAAAACCGGTCCCACACCACATGCACTGACCGGTTGGAAACCGGTCCCACAAGGCCGGGCGGCGGTCCTTGCCGACCCGGTACAATTCAGTGCCGCGGCGCGCGGGCGCTAGATGCGAACGACCACCCCGCCTTATACTACCAGCGCGCTGTGCCGCCGGGGCGCTGCAAGCGCTGGCCGCATGGCTGGAGGACCCGACTGGATGGCTGAAGCCCCGATTGAGACGCCCTTGGACGACGGGAACGGAGCCCTGCCCGTGTTGCCCCAGCCGGTCGGGCCGCCGGTCGAGACGCCCATCGAGGACGATGGCCGAGACGGGAAGAAGAAAGGCCCGGCCTTAAACAAGTATTTCAAGGCCGTTATCAAGCTGCAAGTTTCGGACCTGCACCTGAAGGCGGGGCTGCCGCCGATGATTCGGATGAAAGGCGACCTGCGGCCGCTGTCGGGTGGGCCGCTGACGGCCGAGCAAATTCGCGACGGCATCTTCGAGGTCCTCAGCGAGAAGCAACGCAACCGCTATGAGGAGCGCGGGGCGGTCGACTTTGCCTACGATGTGGGGCCACAGGGCGACGCGGACCGCTTCCGCGTCAACGCGTTCCAGCAGCGCGGCAAGATGTCGGTCGCGGCGCGGCGGGTGTCACGGGACATCCGCAATTTCGCCGAGCTGTACCTGCCTGACTCCATCGAGAAGGTGACGCACTTCCACCAGGGCATGATCCTGCTGGCGGGGATCACGGGCTCGGGCAAGAGCACGACGATCGCGGCGATGGTCGACCACGTCAACCAGCGCGAGCCGGTGCACATCGTCACGATCGAGGACCCGATCGAATACCTGTTCACGGACAAGAGGGCCGTGATCAACCAGCGCGAGATCGGGATCGACGTGATCGACTTTCACGACGCGCTGAAGTACCTGATGCGCGAAGACCCGGACGTGGTGCTGATCGGGGAGATGCGCGACGTGGAAACGTTCGGCGCCGCGGTCCACGCGGCCGAGACCGGGCACCTGGTGTTCGGGACGATCCACGCCTCCAGCTCGGCGCAGACGATCTCGCGCCTGTTGGACCTGTTCCCGCCGGAGGAACGCCGGCAGGTGCGGCAGGCGCTCGAGTTCAACCTGAAGGCTATCATCTGTCAGAAACTGGTCCCGAGCGTGAAGGAAGGGGTGCCGCTGGTTCCGGCGGTTGAGATCATGTTCATGAACGCGTCGATCCGTAAGCTCATGCGCGAGGAGCGCGACAACGAGATCGTCGACGTGATCCGCGCGTCGTACGCCGACGGCATGGTTGATTTCACGGAGCACCTGCGGCGGCTGGTGGAAAACGGGTTCATCGACCACCCGACGGCGTACGAAGCGGCCCCGAACCCCGATGAGCTGCGGATGGCGCTCAAAGGGATCAAGGGGCGCCGCGCGGGCATTTTGGCTTAAGGGGACCGGCGCCGCTTGCGGCGCGAACTCAGGAGATATGCTGGTGATCGCCCCCCTGGAATTGCTGGCCCAGCTTCCATCGAGCTACCTGTACGTCGATCCGGTCAAGCTGGGCGCGCTGGTACTGGTGTTTGCCCTATGGGCGCTGTTCGCCCAGTGGGTCGACAAAGACACGCTGGCGGTGAACACCTACCGTGTCCTCTGGAACCTGATCTTCCTGGGTGCCGGGGCGGTCGCGGCGCTGGTGGGGCTGTTCGTCCCGATGTTCGCCATCGGCTTACCGATCATGGTCGTCATCAACCTGGCGGTCATGACCATGTACGTCGTGCACCGCAACGGCCTGGTCAAGGAAGATGACTGCGTCTTCACGATCGGGCATTTCCGCCGCCTGCGCGAACAGGGCTTCGGCGGAAAGAAGAAGTCCGTGGAAGTCACCGAGCGCGTCCGGCTGACCACGTCCAGCCGCAAGGTCGTGGAGATTCCGACGGAAGAGGCCGAGCGCGAGCAGTACCGCCTCACGCAGGACCTGATGTTCACCGCCTTCTTCCGCCGCGCCGCGATTGTCGAGGTGGCCCCGGCCGGTTCGCAGGCCGCGCGGGTCAGCTACATCGTGGACGGCGTGCCTGCCGAAGGGGAAAGCCTGACCCGCCCCGACGGCGAGGCTCTCATCCAGTACGTCAAGCACCTGGCCGGCCTCAGCCTCGAGGAACGCCGCAAGCCCCAGAAGGGCGTCATCATGGCGGCCATCGGCGGCATCAAGCACAAGCTGATCGTGCGGACCGACGGCTCGACGGCCGGGGAAAAGCTGGCGGTGCGGATCATCGACCGCGAGTCCGAGTACAAGGTCCCCGACCTGGGGTTCATGCCCAAGCAGCTTGAGGCCGCCCAGGCCACGAAGGAAACCAGCAAAGGGGTGATCCTGTTGTCGGCGCCGCCGGCGAATGGGCTGACAACGTCCGTCTACAGCTTCACGCGTAACCACGACCGCTTTCTGCAGAACGTGCAGACCATCGAGTACGAGAAGGAGCTGGACCTCGACAACGTCACGCAGAACCTGATTTCGCCGACGGAGACGACCACCTTCTCGGAACGCCTGCTGAAGCTGGTGCGCTCGGACCCGGACATCATCGTGCTGCCTGATCTGCGGGAGCGTGAGGCGGCGGTGATTGCCTGCAAGGCCGCTTCGGAGAAGCAAAAGGTCTATGTCGCTCTTCACGCCAACGACGTGATCGAGGCGCTGCGCAAGTGGATCGCGCTGGTGGGCGACCGGACCCTGATCGCCAAGAGCCTGCTGGCGGTCGCCAACCAGCGGCTCGTCCGTGTCCTGTGCCCCACCTGCAAGCAGGCCTACAAGCCTGATCCCCAAATGATGCGCAAGCTGAACCTGCCCGAAGATAAAATCCTGTACCGGCCGCCCGAACCGCAGTTCGACAAGCGCGGCGAGCCCATCCTGTGCCCGGGCTGCCAGGGCATCGGCTACGTCGGACGGACCGGTGTTTTCGACTGGCTGGCCGTGGATGCCGCGCTGCGCGACGTGATCCGCCGCAGCACGTCCATGAGCGAAATTCAGAACTATTTGGTCAAGAAAGGCGGGGTGGGACTGCAGGCCCACGCTCTGCAGAAAGTGCTCGACGGCGTGACCAGCATCCAGGAGGTCGCGCGCGTGATGCGCGGCGAGGGTGTCGCTCCGCTGGGCAGCCCGCACGCCGCGGCTCCGCGTCCAGCGGCTCGTCCCCGGGCCAGTGGTCCGGGCGGCCGGCCCGCCGCCGGGAGGTAGAACATGGTTCTCAATATCGTCGCCCTCGTGCTGGTGCTGGGCATCACGTTCCTGCACTCCACGTTCGGGCTCTACAGCGGCATCCTCAATCTCATGTGCGCGGTCACGGCCCTGGCCGTGGCGTTCGGCTTCTATGAGCCGCTTAATAACATATTGAGCGGTCAGGCCAGCCTGCCGCCGTCCTTCACCGAGCCCGCGGCGCTGGTGCTGCTGTTCGCGCTGACGTTCCTCATTCTCCGGGTTATCAGCGACACGTTCCTGCGGGGAAACCTGCGTGTGCCCATGTACGTGGACTGGGTCGGCGGGGCGGTGTGCGGCTTCCTGGCCGCCCAGATCGGCGTCGGCGTGCTGGTCGTGGGTTTTCTGATGCTCCCCTGGGGCGGACGGGTCTTGATGTTCTCGCGCTACGAACGCGACCCCGAGAACAGAACCTACCGCGATGCGGATGACATACCCCGCGAGGTCCGCGGGCAGGACGAGCGCATCGCATTCCGGCGGAACCATCTGTGGCTCCGTTCCGATGAGTTCGCGGTCGGGCTCTTCAGCATGCTCAGCCGCGGCAGCTTGCGCGGCACAACGACGCTCGCGAGCGTGTATCCCGACTTCACCGAGTGGGTATTCTGGAGCGGGAACACCATCCAGCACGAGTCGTTCACCTCCCCGCTCCGCGACGAAAAGGGCGACGGCTTCAGGGACGGCCTGAAAGTGGAGAGTTGGTGGCAGCAGACGGAGCGCCTGACGCAGGACGAGACGCGCTACCGCAAGACCCTTCCCACGAAGATGGCCGCGAAACCCCCCTATGAAGCCCTCGACTTCAAGGTACAGCCGGGGCACAAGCTGCTTGGGATGCGGCTCGCGCTGCAGCGCGCGTCCGCGGACCGCGACAAGCAAAGCGCCTACCACCGATTTCGGCCATCGATGATTCGGCTGGTGGGGGACACGCAGTTGCCGGACGGCACCCTGGAGCCGCGCGAGTACGTCCCCCAGCTCGTCGGCGGAGCTGATCCGGCCCTGGGCACCTCCTTGCGCGTCGTCGACATCGACAACAATCTCGGCCTGCCCGCTGCGGGGGCGACGCCCATCGATGTGTACTTCGAGGTGGACGAGAGGTTCGAGCCCCGCTTTGCGGAGTACCGCCGGCATGCCCGCGCGGCGGTGACCAAGGCCCAGTTGGCCAAGAGCCCCCCCGGTGAGCGACTCGCCGCCGCGGGCGGTGAGGCGGCTCCGGCGGCCGGTAAGGAAAAGGCCACGGGCCCGGCGCGCTTCATCGACACGACCAACCGCCAGTTCACCGGCGAGCGCGACCGGCTGCCGTTCGTCATGCGGCTGGACCGGCTGCGGCCCATGCTCGAGGTGCAGCTCGAGGGCACGTCGATGGTCTCCGGCCGGATCGCGGCCGATCGCGGCAGTCTCGAAGCCCCGGAGAAGGAGGCGGAGCAAAACGTCTCCCAGTTCAAGGCGCCGGAGGGTAAGCGAATTTTCCAGGTACAGGTCAAGCCGCGCAAAGCGAAGTCGTTTCTCGGCCAGGTCATGGACTTCGCGGGCAGCGTGACCAACCAGTATCAGTGCTACGACGAGACGGGCACCCCGTATCCGCTGGTCGGCTATTACGCGATCGTAAAGAAGGGTGACCAGGACTACGTCGAGCTCGCGTACCTGCCGGATGATCCGAGCTTTCGCGGGATGCTCGATTTCAAGGACGCTGCGGTGCGCAAGGCCCTCCAGGACCAGGACAATGCCGTGCTCGGCCTGATCTTCCTCGTGCCGCCCGGCAAGGGCATTGCCGCCGTCGGCAGCCAGGGCGGGCGGATTGATTTCGGCGAGACGCTCCGCGTCGGCGGGTAACGACGCGCAGACGTGAGCCGCGGACAGGCGCCGCGGGAGGGCGAAGCTCCTGCTGAGCCGGGGATGTCTGCGGCTCGGCCGGAGCCTCGCCCTCCCGCTGCTCAGGCCAGCAACCCCATGCGGGCCGGCGGTCGGCCGCGGTCGAAGAGCAGGGTGGGCAGGCTCATCGTCACGCCCCACGGATCGTACAGGCTCTCAATCTCGCCACGGCAGTTGTACCAGCAGGCCCGGCAGCGCTCGGCGACTTTGTCGCCGCGCAGCCGGGCAACGATCTCGCGGGCCGAGTGCTGGAACAGGTGGGCGACCGGCCGGGCCCGCTCTTCCACGCAGACCGCGATTTCGCCCGTGGAGTCAATGCTGAAGAACCCGCGCCCGGCCCGGCAACCGCCCACCCCGCCGTCCAGCGCTGCGTCGAACCGCGACAGGAAGTAGGGGTTGCTGAGGAAATTCGGGTATTTGCGGCGGAGCTCGAGCAGGTAACGGCCGACCGTGCCGTTGCCAGCGTGCGTGAAGCGCGTCGCGCCGGTTTTGCGCGCCCCGTAGGGCTGCACCATGAAGTACGCGTTCCGCTCGGCGGCCATGCGGATCATCGGCTCAATCTCATCGAGATTGTCGTCCAGCAATACGGCCATCCAGTTCACGCGCTGCCACTTGAAACGCCGGGCGGCGCTGAAGTGCTCGACCGCCGCCAGGGCCCGCGCGAAGGCCCCCGGCATGCCGCGGCGCTGGTCGTGTCGCCGGGCATCCGTGTAATCCAGGCTGACGGAGACGCCCCACAGCCCGGCCTGGAAGAGGTCGGCCGCCAGCTCCGGCGTGGAGAACCAGCCGTTGGTCGTGATGAACGGGAAATGCCACTCCCCGACGGCGGCGACAATGTCGACGATGTCCGGCCGCACCAGCGGCTCGCCGCCGGCCAGACTCACGAGCAGGGCGCCCAGCTCGGCGAGCTTGCGCGACCCGGATCGGAAGCTGGCTACGGAGAGCTCGGGCGCATCACCCATCGGATCGCGCCAGTAGTGGCAGAACGCGCAGCAAAAATTGCAGCGGTAGTTCACCTGCCACGCGCACCAGACCGGGTGGCGGGACAGGTAAGCCCGCGCTAAATGGACCTTTTTCTCGACGGGTGTCCGCGCCAAAGCACACCCTCACGACCACGCCGTGCCGCCGCCCAGCGGCTCTCGCCACGGCCGAATAGAATACCTTCTTCTGTCCAGTGCAGACACCAAGCGGGCGGCAAGCGGTGGGCAGAATGCGAAAAACGTTCAAGCCACCGCGTGGAGCGGCCGATGACATGGTTGCGCAATACCCCTCCTTACTCTCTCACACTCCGGAATCCGTTCCCCGCGGGTTCCGGAGCGTTTTTTTGGCGCCGATTTCGGAATCGCTCCCGGACCTACTGGTCGATGGTTACGGCTCGGGAGCGCGCCCGACCCCGCAGGCGTAGACAACCAAGCGGATTGCGGATTATAGGCTAGGGCACCTCGTCACAGATGCTGGGTCTCAGGCGTGCCACGGCCGTGTCGGCCGTGAGGCAGACCACCCACTCACGGCCGATCCGGCGCGGTGGATCGCACCAGCACGGGATTCTCGCACCTGCACGGGGCCGACGCTATGCTGGCGGCCCAGTTGTCGGACCTTACCCGCGAGGAGAGTCGTAGATGCCCGGTGCACCTCTGCAACTGGAATACACGAACATTCTCGACAGCGCCATTGGCCCTGCCCATGGCCTGGGCCGCGCCGAGATCCAGCGCGCCGCACCGGCGGTAAGGGAGCTGTTGGCCCGCATCGAGCGCGAACACAAGGCCGGCCAGCACCGCTACCGCGACCTGCCGCACGATACGGACATGCTCAAGCAGGTGCGGGCCGCCGTGCGTCGTTACGCGGGCCGCTTCGAGAACTTGGTCGTGCTGGGCATCGGCGGCTCCGCGCTGGGGAACGTGGCGCTGCAGACAGCGCTGAATCCGCCGTACTACAACCTCATGCCGACCAGGGCGCGCCGCGGCCCGCGCCTGTTCGTCATGGACAATGTTGACCCGGTCCAGTTCGGGAACCTGCTTGACCTGCTCGGTTCGGGCTTGCGGAAGACCCTGTTCAACGTAATCAGCAAGTCCGGCGAAACGGCGGAGACGGCATCGCAGTTCCTGATCGTTCACGACCTGCTGGCCCGCAAGCTGGGCCAGAAGGCTCTGACCGCGAATATCCTGGTGACGACCGACCCGGCGGGCGGCACCATGCGCGGGATCGTCGAGGCGGGAGGCTTTGACGCGCTGCCGGTGCCGCCGGGCGTGGGCGGCCGCTTCTCCGTACTGTCCGCCGTGGGGCTGTTCTCCGCGGGCCTGTGCGGAATTCACATCGACCGGCTGCTCGCCGGTGCGGCGGCGATGGGGGGGCGCGCACGGCAGCGGGCTGTGCAGAAGAACCCGGCCGCGCTGCTGGCGTTGCTTTTGCACGCCTTCTATGTCCGCGGCAAGCGGCTGCACGTCATGATGCCGTACAGCTTTCAGCTCAAGGATCTGGCGGACTGGTACCGCCAGTTGTGGGCGGAGAGCCTCGGCAAGCAGCAGGACCTGGAGGGCCGGCCGGTCATTGTCGGCCCGACGCCGATCAAGGCCCTGGGAGCGACCGACCAGCATTCGCAAGTACAGCTCTATCGCGAGGGCCCGAATGACAAGGTGTTCATCTTCCTGGAGGTTGGGAAGTTCGCCCGCGACGTGAAGATTCCGCGCGTAGCCGGCATGCCGGCGGACCTGGCATACCTTCCGGGTCACTCGCTCGGGGCACTGCTCAATGCCGAGAAACGCGCCACCGAACACGCCCTGGTGGCGAGCCACCGGCCATGCCTGACCATTCGGTTCCCGATAGTGAACGAAGAGACAGTCGGGCAGTTCATCCTGCTATGGGAAGCGGCGACGACGATCATGGCCGGTCTGCTGAACGTGAACGCGTATGACCAGCCGGCCGTACAACTGGGCAAAGAGCTGACGTTTGCGCTGATGGGCCGCCAGGGTTACGAGAAGCAGGCCCGTGAGCTGCAGCGCGCGGCCCGGCGCGGCGGGAAGTGCGTAGTGTGAGCGATAGAGGTGAGGTCGCATGCGGCACGCTTTGATTATGGCCGGTGGTGCGGGGACGCGGTTGTGGCCGCTGAGCCGGAAGAATCGTCCGAAGCAGCTTCTCAAGCTGTTCGATGGCGCCTCGCTGCTGCAAATCGCCCGCCGCCGGCTCGACGGCCTTTTTCCGCCTGAGGCTATTTGGGTCATCGCCTCTGCGTCCTACCTCGACCAGGTGGCCGAGCAGTTGCCCGATCTGCCGCGCTCGAACGTGATCGGCGAGCCGGTCGGGCGGGACACGGCGAACGCGATCGGCCTCGCGGCTCACGTGCTCGCGCGCCGCGACCCCGAAGCCGCGATGGCGGTGTTCACCGCAGACCACATCATCGAGCCGCAGGACCGGTTTGCGGTGGCGATCCAGGCCGGACTTGCCGCCGCCGAGCGCTTTCCGCAAAGCCTGGTCACGTTCGGGATCACTCCCCAGACTCCACACACCGGGTACGGGTATCTCCGCCGGGGGGAGGCGGTGGGACCGGTGACCTTCCGCGTCGCGGAGTTTAAGGAAAAGCCGACGCTCGAGGTCGCGCAAGGGTACGTGGACTCGGGCCAGTATTACTGGAACAGCGGGCTGTTCGTGTGGCGGGTAGCCGCAATCCTGGCCGAGCTCGAGCGGCAACTGCCGGAGAACTTCCGCGCGCTCGCCGAGCTCGCAGCCAACTGGGAGCACCTGGCGGGAACGGCGGCGGCGGCCGGTGCGTTCGGGAGTCTGCGCAAGATCTCGATCGATTTCGGCGTTATGGAAGGGGCCCGCAGCGTGCTGCTGGTCGAGATGAACTGCGATTGGAAGGACCTTGGCTCGTGGGTGTCGGTCGCCTCCACGCGCGAGCCCGATCCGGCGGGGAACGTCACGATCGCGCCGCGTACGCTGATCGTCGACGGCCGGCAAAACATCGTCATCACGGAGTCCGAGCATCTGGTGGTCATGCTGGGGGTCGACGACCTTGTGGTCGTGCACAGCGACGACGCGACGCTCGTGTGCCGCAAGGACCAGATGGAGCGGATCAAGGACCTCGTGTCGCTGCGGCGGGCGGCCTTCGGCGAGCACTACGAATAGCGGCACGGCTACGCGAAGTCGGGGCAATCGCGCAAAGGCTTACCAAGAACCGGCCGCAGGTCATCTTCCAGAGGGACAAACACCGACCAGTCGTAGCGGAGCATGCACAGGCCGTGCTGGAATCCGTCGAAGCTGATCTCGGGTGTCTGGCCGGCCAGTTCCTGCAGCAGCCACGCCGGGAAGTCGGCGCCCGCGGCGATGGCCAGCGGGGCGCCGCCGCCAAAACGCGGGTTGATCTCGATGAAGCGAATCCGGTGCTCGGGTGTCACGATGCACTGGAGCGTGATGACGCCGCGGACCGAGGGGCCAAGCGTCTCCACGACGTGCCGACCCGCGTCCATGACGGCGCGGTCTTTGACGACGACCCCCTTCGTGACCTCGCCGGTGCGTACCTGCCAGCGGCGGCGCGGCACCACGCAGCGCGGGACGCCGGTGAGGCCGACGTACACGTCGAGCGTGTGCTCCGTGCCGGGCACGAATTCCTGGATGATCGGATCGCGCACGCGCCGCAGGTAGTACTCCAGGTCGTACTCGTCGTCGATCTTGTGCACCCACTGGCTGGCGCTGCCGGTGCGCGGCTTGATAAAGAGCGGGAAACGCTTGTCGGCGACCTGCTGCAACTGCTGCGGGGTCCAGGTCTGCGGCGTGTCGATGTCGTGCCGGCGGAGGTGCTCGTAGGTTCGCACCTTGTCCCGGCAGGTGCTGATGATGTCCGGCTCGGCGATCAGCGGGACGCAGCCCAAGGCCGCAATGGCCTCGCGCTGCCGGCTCACGACTTCCAGATCGGTGTCCGTCGTCGGAATCAGCACCGCCGCACTGTGGGTGCGAACGGCGTCGAGCACGGCGTCGATGTAGCCCGGCTCCGTGGCGCGCGGCACGATCACCGGCTCATCGACGCAGGGCAGGGCGGGTGCGGTGAGATCGCTGTCGACGCCGACCAGGCGTAGGCGGGTTTTCAGGCGGCGTGCGGCGGCGCGAAACGCCTGGAGCAGCTCAACACGGCGGCCCACACAGGTGAACAGCAGCGTGACCGGGCGTGCTCGTCGGGTACGGGGTCTCATGAGCGCTAGAATGTCCCGCGAGCGGCGCTCGGCGCCAAGGGGGCGGCCGCGGTTTGTCAGGGCTCCTTGTAGTCAGCAGTGCTTGTGGGCGGTGTTTGACAGGCGGTAGTGCGGTCGCTAGGTTGCCGGGTCAAGGAGCGGATAAGACGGCAGGTCAGGTACACATGGTGCCGTTTCGCGACGTGGTTGCGATGCTTGCCGTGGCAGTGGGGGGGTTCGCATTTGTAGTCGGCGCCGCTGTTCCGGCAGCAGAAGGACAGGTAGCGACGACCGAGCCGCGCGCTGCGGGCCCGCAGGCTACGACCCAGCCAACGGCCGCGGAAACGTGGCTACGGGTGACTGCGGAAGAGGTCTACATTCGTTCGCGGGCGGACGCGAACAGCCTCCCGGTGGCGCGGGTTCCGCGCGACACGCTGCTGCGCGCGGTCGGGCGCGACCCCTATGGGTGGTATCGGATTCAGCCGCCGGACGGCGTGTTCTCATTGGTGGCGGCCGAGTACGTGGACCGGCGTGGGCCGAGCGCGGGCATCGTATCTGTCCGCAGCGGCACGCTGCGGGTGCGCGTCGGCAGCCTGGTGCGTGACGTGGACCCGGTGCAAGCCGAGGTCCAGACGCTGCTCGAACGCGGCGCAGCAGTGCAGATCGTGGGTGAGCAGGGGCCCTGGCTCCGGATTGTGCCGCCGCCGGGGGTCTACGTTTATGTCGCGGCTCAGTACGTGGAGCCGGTCGCCGATGACGTGGCTGCCGGCCTGCGGGCGATCGCGCGGGTGACGACGCAGCCGGCGAGCCAGGCGGCCCCGGCAGCGCAAGCCATTGGTCGACCAGAACCTGCCGGCGGGCCGGACTTGTCCGGCGCCTGGGGCCAGCGCCTGGTCGCGGTTGAGGCGGCCATCGCGGCGGAGTCCCGCAAGCCGCTTGCGGAGCAATCGTGGTCGGGCGCCATTGCGGATCTGCGGCCAATCGCGGCGCAGCGCGAGGAACCGCTGGCGGCGCGCCTGGCCGAAGCCTGGATGGCCCAGCTTGAGCGGCGCAGCGCGGAGCAAGACGCGGTGCGGGCCGCGGGCGAGCTCCTGCAACGCGGCGCCCGCGAGCAGACGCAGTACGAGCGTGAGCGGCAGCGGATCGCGCGTGCCCGGCAGGCGGCGACACGCTCTGCGTTCGCGGCCCGCGGCGAGCTGCAGCGCAGCCTGGCCCTGGCACCGCGAGAGGGGAAGCGCTGGTACAAGCTTGTGGACCCTCTGACCGGGCGAATGGAGGCTTACGTCGAGGTGAACGCCGGATCCCCCATCGATGCCGAGAAGTTCGTGGGACAATACGTTGGCCTGCGCGGACCGCGACGGGCGGACCCCGCGTTGGGGGCGGACGTGGTCCAGGCCGAGGAGATCGTAGGGCTGCCGCCCGCGGGTCCGGCGACGCGCGCGGTGACGCAGCCCACTCGCCAGACGCGTTGACCGGCAGTACACTGCCGCCCCGGTAGCTGTTCAGAGAAAGGTGCGATATGAAGAAATGGCATTGGCGGGCGCGCTACTACGTCCTGGTGCTGGCCGCCGGCGGCTTGTGCGCTGCGGGTGGGTGCGGGTTGAGCGACCAGCAACTCGCGCAGGTCTGGGAATCCGTGATCTCCGCCGGGCTGAGCACGATTGTGGAAAATGCGCTGACGTTGGCTGCTGGTCAGGCGGTGTGACGCTACTCGCGCGGTCGGGAATCAGAGCCCCGCATGCTAGCGCGCGGCCCGCGTTCGGAGCGGTGTAACCGGCGCTGGGGGCTCATGTACGGTCTGCCGTCTCCTCAGGCAGGAGCACATGAAACATGAATAGGTATGGTGGAATGATTACCAGACGCCTGGCAATGTTGGGAGTCGGCCTGTCTCTCGTGGGGTGGGCCGGTTGCGGCGGCGGCAGCCGCGGCACCTACGTGACGCAGTATCCACAATGGGAACACCAGCAGTACCAGCGGATCGCCGTCCTGCCCGGGCGGGCGTCCACGCCGCAGGCGGTGCCGGCGGCCGGCGTTCTCGCCGACCGGCTGACGAGCCAGCTTGCGCAGAACGGCGGGTTCACGGTGCTCAGCCGGGCTGAGATGAAAGAGGTGTTTGCGGAACAGGACCTCTCCCGGCTAGCCGACGCAGTGGACGAGGGGACGGCCTTGCCCGAAGGCAAGATCAAGATCGCGCAAGCCATCGTCGCCGCCAAGATTACCGACTACAAGCTGATCGCCGACCGGCAGCAACAGACGATCCCCCGTTATGCCGTGGACCGGCGCGGCTATCCGCTCCGCGACCGGGCCGGGCGGCGCATCATTGTGGGCGAGGACACGATGTCGGTGTACCGGCACGGGGCGGAGGTCGAGGCGAGCGTACGGGTCATCGACGCCGCCACCGGCAAGATTTTGCTCAGTCACACGGCCCGCGTGGCCCCGAAGCCGCGGACTTCGTACAACCAGCCCCCGAGCAAGACGCCGGAAGACATGGCCGATTTGGCCGTGCAGGAATTGGCGGTCGAGTTCTACAAGGCCATTGCGCCGACGCGGATCCGGGTGAAGCTGAAGGGGGACATGCTGGCCATCGCAACGGACTACTACGACGGCCGCTACGAGACGGTCAAGAAACTGTCGCGCTCGCTGGCGGAGTTCCTCCTGGTGGTACGGGACCTGCCCGAGTCCTGCGAGCGCAACCAGTTCCGCGTCGCGATCGCCGCCCAGGAGGGGCGTGAGAACCTGTTCGAGCAGGAGTTCATCTGGTCGGGCAGTTCGGGACCGGAAGGGATCTCGTTCCATGTCCCGCTGGAGACGCTGACCAAGGCCGGAGTTGAGAAGTTCGTAGCCAAGGTTTACAGCGGGCGCGACCCGCAGCCGATTCTCACGCGGAACTTCAGCCTGGCGGCCGAGAAAGGCTGACGCGCCACCACGGCCGACCACCCTCGTAGCTCGTAGTGCAAAGCTCTGCTTTGCCAAGCCGGGAAAGCTGTGTTCTCCTTCACTGGCAAAGCAGAGCTTTGCACTACTGCGATGGGCGCTGCGGAATCCCGCTCGGTCATCTAGCCGGGGAAAACCCATGCCCCGGCGAGGGGCGCGGGCTGTGGTACGCCGGTGATCGCGGGCAGGGTGATCGGCACACGATCCTGGCACAGCCCTCCGAGCACCGCGATGCAAGCGGCTTCGCGATACGGGGCGGGAACGCCGAGGCTGTCCGTCGGGCGAACGTGGCCAGCGCAACGTGAGGCCACTGCTTCGTACAGGGCCCGGTTTTTTACTCCGCCGCCGGCGAGCACGTAGGTATCGACGCGGGTCGCCGGGATCGCGCTGGCGACGTGCTCGATCGTCGCGACGATGACGCTCGCCAGCGCATCGCACGCCGACCGTGCCAGATCTTCAGCCCGGCATTCGCTGCGGAAGCGCTCAATCCAGCCGGCCAGCTCGTCGCCGGTGCCGAGCGAGCGGCCGACGTTGGCCTGTCTTTGGAGGAGTCCGACCAGGGCATCGCGCGGACCGGGACAAATGTGACCGGCACTGGCGCGCCGCCCGTCGGCGTCGAACGGCTCGCCGAGCAGCGCTCGCGCCAGGCAGTCCAGGAGCTGATTGCAGGCACAGATGTCGCCACCGCGGATGGCGCCAGGGGCACCGTCGCGGCCGCGCGGCAAGAAAGTGAAGTTGCAGTAGCCGCCGAAGTTGACGATGGCCCGCGTTTCCGTGCCGTCGCGAAAGAGCACGTAGTCGGCCAGCGGCGTGATCGGGGCCCCCTGGCCGCCGGCGGCGAGGTCCGCGGCGCGCAAGTCGAACACAACGGGCGCCCGCAAGGCGTGCGCGAGCGAGGCGGGGTTCAGTAGCTGCCAGCTCAGCGGCGGCGCGTGAAACACGGTCTGGCCGTGTGCGGCGACGAGGTCGGCCGGCTCGCCGCCCAGCAGGTCGCGTATAGCGGCGACGTGTGCAGCGGCCAACTCATGTGCGAGCCCCGCGATGTCGCCCGCGGACAGCGGTTCCTGTGAGGCGAAGCGGCGAAGCGGCGCCGCGAGCGGGCCGAGCGGGCGGGTGTGCGTGCGGACCAGAGAAGCACGCATTTCGAGGCCGCGCCCCTCGATCGCCACGAGCGCAACATCGAGCGCGTCGATGCTGGTGCCCGTCATGCAGCCGACGACTCTACGTACTGTCATGCAAGACCTGTTCGTGGATTCCATCATGGACCTACGGCGGCGGAAATATCTTACCGGTCCGGTGGTTCCCGGGCCGCCCGGTTGGATGAATAATCCCTGCTTGGCGAGCGTCGGATAACTTGCGGAACACTCGAAATCAGCCCAACCTTCCACGGGCAATGGTGTCCATCAAGGCAGGAGAGCACGTGAAGACGGAGCGCTCGACGAGAGCCACGCCGGAGGACGCCGACCTGGTCCGGGCGACGCTCGCCGGGCGGGGAGAGGCGTTCGGCGAGTTGGTGGAGCGCTACCAGCGGCGGGCGACTTCGGTCGCGTATCGGCTGCTGGGCAACCTCCACGATGCCCTGGAAGTGTGCCAGGAATCCTTTGTCCGTGCCTATCGAAAGCTGGACAGCCTTGAAGACCCCGACAGGTTTGGCCCGTGGCTGCTGAGAATCGTCACCAACATGTCGCTCAACTTCCGCCGGTCGCGTGGCCCGCGGCTGTCATTCGAGGACTGCCTGGTGGGGGAAGACGGGTCGCGGGACGAACGGGTCGCCGATGCCGAGTACTCCGAGGACCGGCCGGGGGCCCGGTTGAGGGGCCGCGAGTTGGAAGCACGGATTCACGCCGGCCTGGCCGAATTGCCGGCGCAGCAGCGGGCGGCCCTGGTGCTGTTCAGCGTCGAGCAACTGCCGCAGAAGGACGTGGCCCAGATCCTGAAGTGCAGCGTCGAGGCCGTCAAATGGCACGTCTTTCAGGGCCGCAAGAAGATGAAAGAGTTTCTGGCGGAGTATCTATGACCGGGCCAAGGGGCCGCGGGTTCAAGGGACCGAGGGGCCGAGGGAACACGCGGTTGGCGCGCTTCCCGTGCCAAGCCTCCGGCCATCGGACCCTTGAATCCCTGGACCCTTGGACCCTGGAACCTCCCGCTCCCTGGACCCGCGCATGAACCGCGACGCGTTTGAGCAACTCGTCAACGCTTGGCTCGCTGAGCCCGATTGCGCCGACCTGCGCGAACGGGTCGACGCGGCGATTCAGGCGGAGCCTGAGTTGGCGCGTCTGCTCGACGACTGGCGACGCTTCGACCAGCTCCTGCGCCGCGGCTGCCCGCCGCCGCGCGGCGTGGATTGGCCGCGATTGAAGGCCCGCGTGCTGGCTGCGGCGGTGCCGAATGCCCGCGGTCAAGACGAAGTGCTCGATGCAGCCCTGTGTGAGATGCCGTCGGTGGGCGACCGTGTCCACTGGTCCCGTTTCCACACGCGGGTGATGGCGGCGCTTACGCGGAGCAGGGTAGGGTGGGCGTCTCGCCCGCCAGAGGTGGCGTCTCGCCCGCCAGAGGCGGTGCCCCGCCGCCGGCGCTACACCAGGGTTGTCGCCGGAGCGGCGACCCTGCTGGCGGCGGCCGCCGCGCTCCTCCTCGCGGTCTTGCCGCACGCGAGCCCGGTCGCTAGCTCGACCGGGCTGGTCCGCGTGCGCCTGAGCGCGCCGCTCGCCGACGGAGCGGGTATCGCATATGCGCATATCGCCGGCGCGCCGGCTGCGGCCACGCTGCCGGAGCAGTTTTTCGCTGTCGACCCGATGCCGAAGACTGGGCCGTCCGACGAGGCGGCCGGGTACTATTGAGGCCACTTCCATGCAGATTCTTTGTGCAAGATTCGAACGAGCCCATCGGATAATGCCGCTGGCCGGGTTGCTGCTGGGGCTGGCGCTGCCCGCGACGGTCCGCGCGCAGGGCATGCGGGACCTCGTGGAGGCCGCCCTGGATGAGAAGATCACGCAGCGCATCGAGATCTCCGAGCGCCCCATTCGCGACGCGCTGGCCGAGCTGGAGAAGCTCACGGGCTTGCACTTCGAGCTGCACAAGCTGGCCGTCGAGTGGATGCCCTACGGCGAGCAGACGCGCATGTCGATCGTCATCCAGGACATGTCCGTACGTCGGGCCCTAGAGCGCCTCTTCGGCGGCCTGGGACTGTCGCTGCGCGTCGCGGACGACCGGGTCATGGTGGAGCCGGCGCCAGTGCTCGACCGGCTCGGCCGGCGGCTGACCGTCGAGGAAGTCGGCCTGCTCCAGAAGCTCGCCAGCCTACCCTGGTCGGCCCTCAAACCCGACGACTTCGCCGTCGAATTTCGCGTACCGCCGGGCAAGGACAATCCGCAGCAGGTCTTTGAGCAGGCCATGCGCGAGGGTTCTCCGGCCGATGCGCTCACGCAGCTCGAACGGGTGCCCCAGAAGCTGGGTTGGTTATGGGGCCCGGCCGGCAAGACGATCGTGCTCTACAGCCGGACCGAAGATATCCAGCAGCGGCTCGACCGGCCACTGGACTTGAATTATCAACGCGTGTCGCTGGACAGTCTGCTGCTGGACCTGGGCAAGCGGATCGATATCACCGTCCATTTTGAGCCCGGTGCCCTTCAAAAGGTGGCGGCCCGCGACCGGCACATCGACCTGATTCAACGGGGCACGACGGCGCGGCAGGTGCTCGAGCTGATCACCGGCAACACCGGCCTGTGGTACGAAGTCGTCGACGACGGCATCGTGGTGGGGGCCCGGCCGCCGGGGGGGGCGGAAAGCGAACCCGCGGGCGAACAGCCGCAGCGAGTGGTGGCGATTTTGCGGGTGCCCGTCGGCACCGACGGCACGACGATCGACTTCCTCATTCGGGCTGATGAGCTGCCGCCGGAGTTCAAGGCCCTGCGCGACCGGAAGATGCCGGAAGTGATTGAGGAGCTGCGCAAGCGGGCCCAGCAGTAGGCGTGGGAACGTGAGAACGCGGGAACGTGGGAACGTCAGGGCAGACGTCCTCGCGTTCCCGCGTGCTTGTATCGCCGGCGTCCGCTGCTACACTTTCGGGCCGGTCGGGGGTGACGGAGAAGGTTCTCATGGCGGTCAACCTGCACGGTCGGCACTTGCTCTCGATGAGGGACCTTTCGGGCGAGGAGATTCAGGCCATCCTCGACCAGGCGGCGGCGCTGAAGGCGAACCGGGCCAAGGCGCAGGCCGCGGCGCCGCTGGCCGGCAAGACGCTGGCGATGATCTTTCAGAAGCCGTCGCTGCGGACGCGGGTGTCGTTCGAGACCGGCATGACGCGGCTCGGCGGGCACGCGATCTACCTGGCGCCATCGGACATCAAGCTCGGGCAGCGCGAGACGACGGAGGACATCGCGCTCGTCCTGTCGCGGTACGCGGACATCATCATGGCCCGCGTGTTTGGGCATGAAATCGTCGTGGACCTGGCTAAGTACGCGACCTGCCCGGTCATCAATGGGCTGAGCGATTTCGAGCACCCGTGCCAGATTCTGGCGGACCTGCTGACGATCCGCGAGCGGAAGGGGGGGCTGGAGGGGCTGAGCGCGGCGTACATCGGCGACGGCAACAACGTGG
>Ga0315285_10000665_pt1 | contig 35752 bp, 22 predicted proteins | sample YL17G09_36_MG_FD_203698 | JGI IMG/M metagenome (GOLD analysis project Ga0315285, IMG submission 203698) | Sediment microbial communities from Yellowstone Lake, YNP, Wyoming, USA - YL17G09_36 | ecosystem: Environmental > Aquatic > Freshwater > Lake > Sediment | place: USA: Wyoming | collected...
GGCACGTACTCGGCGAAGATGAACGGGCCGGTACCAACCTGATGCAACTGGTAATCGGCGCCCCACTTTTCGACCGCCGTGGGGGAGGCCATCCCCAGGTAGACCTGGCTGAGCGAGTCCAGGAGCGGGGCAAACGGCTCGCTCAGGTGGATGCGGACGGTATACTCGTCCACGACCTCCACCCGCTCGTAAGGGCCGAGCATAAAGCGGGCCTTCTGGGAGGCCAGTCCCTCGCTGGTGATGCGCTCCAGGTTAAAGCGCACCGCCTCGGCGTTGAAAGGGGTGCCATCGTGGAAGGTGACGCCCCGGCGGAGATAAAAGGTGTAGGCCAACCCATCAGTGGAGGTTTCCCACCGTTCAGCCAGCCCAGGGGCGAACTCGCCGGTCGCAGGATCCCGATACACCAGCGTATCGTACACCGAGGTCAGCGGAATGCCCAGTTCCGACGAGGCGTTGACGTGAGGGTCTAGCCCCGAAGGTGCCAGCGTCAGGCCGTAGACGAGGCGCCCCCCGGCGGGTGGTGCACTGCAGCTCACCAGGAGGGTCGAGAGCAAGGCGAGGAGGAGGAGGCAAATAGCAAATGGCAAATCGCAAATCGCAGATCGCATACGGCGAATGGCGAATGGCATAGGGCGGGTTGGGGAGGGCAAGATAGGCTTCACAGTGTACACCTCCTAACGCATTACGCATTACGCATCACGCATCCAACTTCCAACTTCCAATCAGGCCAAGATTATATCACACCCGATAGGGTTGACAAATCCTGCTCCCACCAGTACAATGCGCCCCGATGCAAGAAACTGTCAAACCTCTCGACCGCGATCACCTGAGTGTGCTGATAGCCGTACTGCTGCTGGGCAGCGTGCTCTTTCGCTTCATCGAACTGCCCACGCAGGTGTGGACTCTGGAAGCGCTGGGATCGCCGCTGGAGATCCGCATTACCGGTACCTGGCTGCTGGCCGCGTTGATGGTCGGCCTGGTCTGTACCGGTACCAACCTTGTCCTGCACGACCATCCGCTCCTGGAGGAGAACCCCGGGCGGCCCATTTACGTTTCCTGGATTCTGCCTGGCGTGATGGCCGGACTGTCGGCCTTTCTGCTGGCACGTGCCCCCAGCCTGCCCCTATGGATCGCCACACTGACGCTGGTCGGCTTATGCATCAGTCTGACCGTCTCTGCCGAGTATACGGCCATCTCCCCCGAGGCCCACGGCTATCCGCTGGCGCGGCTGGGGCTCAACGTGCTGGCCTACCTGCTGGCCTTCGCCCTGTTCACGATCATCTATCAAAGCCGCACCCGCAGCCTGGTGACCGGGACGCTGACGTTGCTGACGGCAGCCTTGCTGGCACTCGACCTGTTGAGCGTGGCGGACGTGCGGTTCCGGCGGGTGGTCCTGTTTGCTGGCATCGTCGGGCTCATCACCGGCGAGAGCACGTGGGCACTGAACTATTGGCAGATCAGCACCTGGGCCGGCGGACTATTCTTGCTACTCATCTTCTACATCGCAGTCAACGTGGCACATCAGCATCTGCTGGAACGGCTGAGTGCGTCGGTCCTGGTGGAGTTCGCCGTCATCGCTGCCATCGTACTGGCGATCATCTTGCTCAAGACCCCTTGAGCGACATCGTTGCGTGAAACGTGGAGCGTGAAACGTGAAACGTGAAACGTGAAGCGCGAGGGACATCTAACTAAGGAACAATCACGATGCAAAACGACATTCCTTCGCTATCGGCCAAGATTCCGGCGCGCCTGGCACGCCTGGAAGACCTGGCGTACAACTTCTGGTGGAGCTGGCATCGGGAGGCGCGCGACCTGTTCAAGATGCTGGACTATCCGCTGTGGCGCAGCACCGGCCACAACCCGGTGAAGATGCTGCGGGAGGTGTCGCCGGAGCGGCTCGAGGAATTGGCGGCCGACCCGCTCTTCCTTCGCCAGTACGACGCCGTGCTCATGGCGCTGGATACGGATATGAGGAATGGGCACTTGTGGTTCCCGGCCCACTATCCTGACCTGGTGGAGCGGCCCATCGCGTACTTCTCGGCCGAGTTTGGGCTGCACCAATCGCTGCCCACCTACGCCGGGGGGCTGGGAGTGCTGGCGGGCGACCATTGCAAGGAGGCCAGCGACCTGGGGTTGCCGTTCGTCGCGGTGGGCTTCCTGTATGAACTGGGGTATTTCCGCCAGCACATCACCGCCAACGGGTGGCAGGAGGCGATCTATCCACGCTTTAAGCCGGAGGAGGTCGCCATTCGTGAGGCATTCGGGAGCGATGGGACGTGCCTCTTCGTCCCGGTCGAAGTGGGCGACCGTACCGTCCAACTCCAGGTCTGGCACGTCCAGGTTGGGCGCGTGCGCCTCTACCTGATGGACGCCGACAACGAGCGGAACGCGCCCTGGGACCGGGAACTCACCGCCCGGCTGTACGGCGGCGACCAGGAGATGCGCATCCAGCAGGAGATCGTGCTCGGCATCGGCGGCGTGCGGGTGCTGCGAGCGTTAGGGATTGACCCACTCGTTTTCCATCTCAACGAAGGACATTCCGCGTTCCTGGTGCTGGAACGTGCGCGTGAGCTGGTCGAGTCCGGGCAGCCGTTCGACCAGGCACACCAGGCTGTGCAGGCGACGTCGGTATTCACGACCCACACGCCGGTGCCGGCCGGGCACGACGTGTTTCCCTATCACCTGGTTGACAAATACTTCCAAGCCTATTGGCCCCGCCTGGGGCTGACCCGCGAGCAATTCCTCGAACTGGGCAGCCAGGCGGGAGATCAGCCCGGCTTCAACATGACCGTCCTGGCACTGCACATGTGTGGGCAGAGTAACGGCGTCAGCAAGTTGCACGGCGAAGTGACACGCCGCATGTGGCAGTCGGTGTGGCCCGACAGGCCCGTGGAGCAAGTGCCCATCACACACGTCACCAACGGCATCCACGTATCGGCCTGGATCGGCGAGGCGATGAACAAGATCTACCGTAAGTATCTGGGGCCCGACTGGAGCGAGCGGCACGACGACCCTGTGCTGTGGGAACGCATCCTGGATGTCCCCGACGCGGAACTATGGGCAGCCCACCTGCACCTGAAGCGCAAACTGATTGCCATGATCCGCGAGCGGGCGCGACAGCGGTATATCGAAGAGTCTACGCACCCGGAGCAGGTACTGTGCTCCGGAACGCTCCTCGATCCCGACGCGCTGGTCATCGGCTTTGCGCGGCGTTTCGCCACGTACAAGCGCGCCGCGCTCCTCTTCCACGACCTGGAACGGCTGAAGCGGCTGCTGCACGACCCGTATCGGCCCGTGCAGTTCATCTTTGCCGGCAAGGCCCATCCGGCCGACGAGGGAGGCAAGCGGCTGATCCAACAGGTATACCAGATCGCCAGGGACCCGGCGATGGGGGGCCGCATTGCGTTTGTCGAGGACTATGACCTGCACGTGGCGCGCTACCTGGTACAGGGTGTGGACGTGTGGCTGAACACGCCTCACCGTCCCCACGAGGCCAGCGGGACCAGCGGCCAGAAGGCCGCGCTCAACGGCATCCCCAGCCTGAGCATCCTCGACGGGTGGTGGGCCGAAGGGTACAACGGCGCCAACGGCTGGGCGATTGAACCTGACCAGCGGTACGACGATCCGGCCGCGCAGGACGCCGCCGACGCCGAGGCGCTGTATCGCCTGCTCGAAGACGAGGCCGTGCCGCTGTTCTACAAGCGCGACACCGACGACGTGCCGCGCGGCTGGGTGCGGGTGATGAAGGAAGCCATCCGCACGGCCGTGCCCGTCTTCTGCACGCGCCGCATGGTCAAGGAGTACACCGAACGCTTCTACGTCCCGGCGGCCAGTTCCGCAAACAGCCGCAGATAATCGGCCAGGTGCCGCGTGCTGAGGAAGTTGCACCGCACGTGCTCCCGCGCCGCCTCCCCCATCCTTGCGGCTTCCTGCGGGTGCTGCAGAAGATAGAGCGCCTTCTCTCCGCACTCCTCGACCGAGTCCACCAGGAAGCCGGTCTGGCCATCCATGACCTGTAGCGGGATGCCTCCCGCGTTGCCCCCCACCACCGGCTTGCCCTTCCACAGCGCCTCCGTCACCACCAGCCCGAACCCCTCGCGCGTGGATTTCTGGACGACGACGTCGCTCACGGCCTGGAACGCCCCCACTTCCAACGCGCCCACCCCGTGAAAGTTGTGCAGGACGTACACGTCACCGTCCTCACCGGCGTGGCGGATCGTCTTGTCCAGGTAGTACCAGCCCTCGGGATCGTCGGTCGCCATCGAGCCGACCAGCGCCAGTTGCACCTCCGGCACCTGCCGCTTGACGATGCGGTAGGCGTCAATCACGCCCAGCGGGTCCTTCCACGGGTCGAAGCGGCTGACCTGGGTAATGAGCGGGCGGTCCATACTTATGCCGAAGCGGGCCACGATCGCCTGTGCCCTCTCTGGTATCATTGGCGCGTTCTTGGGCGAGAGGGGATCAATCGTCGGCGCGATGAGCGCCAGGTGGTCGTAGGACACGCCGGGGCCCACGTACTGGCGCAGCGTGAAGATGCCAGCCTCATAAGCGGCGATGTAGGGGGCGAAAAAGTCCCAGTAGGCCGGGTTGGGGTGGGAAGTGTCAATGTGACAGCGCCAGGCCCAATGCTTGCCTCCCACAGGCCCGTGGTAGTGAAGCAGGCCTGCCGGCTGCGGATCGTGGACGACGACAAAGTCGTACTCCCCCTCGAATCTGGCTGCGTTCACCTCGTTGTAGCGCCGCCAGATGTCCTTCATTCCATCGGTGAAGGGGACGTCCATGCCCTGCAGCCCGTTGTGGCAGGCCTTGGTGACGTTGAAGAACTCGTCCTGGCCCTCGATGACCTGCCATCCGGCGTCGAGCCCCACGTCGCGCATCAGCGGGACGAGCGTCTGCAGGATCTCGGCCACGCCGCCGCCGAAGGCCGTGGCGTTGATGTGCACCACGCGCGCCCCTTTCAGCGGCGCGGCCAGCCGCTCGATCTCCGCGATCACCTCGTCGCCGACGATAGGCCGGTAGTCGGCCAGCCGCTTCTGTCCGAGTTCGACTTGTTGTAGCATAGTGTAACCTCCTGCCGCAATCAGATTTATTGGACACGGATCAACACGAATTTTACGGATTCTTCTGATTTTATTCGGTGTGGAGCACAAAGTCGAGCAGGTCATCAAGGCGACACGTCGCCAGCCCGATGACGTGATCGCCGCCGCCGTAGTAGACGTAGAGCGTGCCATCCACCACCGGATTGGCGCACGAGAAAACCACGTTCGGTACGTCGCCGCGCAGTTCCCACAGTTCCTGCGGCCAGAAGATGGGCTCCCGCGGCCGGCGGAGCACCCGGCTGGGGTCGTCCAGATCCAGCAGGCAGGCACTGAAGCGGTAGACGTGGTCGTCGTCGTAGGCGTGGTAGAGCATCAGCCAGCCATGCTCGGTCTCGATCGGCACGCCATTGCCTCCCACGGTCTGACAGTCCCACCCATTGTCTTCACGCGGTCCGAAGACGGGGGCCATGTCCTCCTCCCGCCAGGTGAGCAGATCGTCGCTGTAGGCCAGCCATACGCGCGGCCAGCGGCGGTGCAGCGCCGCGTAGCGCCCGCGGATGCGGCGCGGGAAGAGCACGTGGTCTTTGTTGTCTTCACCGCGCACGATCGGCCCCAACCTCTCCCAGGCGATCAGGTTCTCGCTGCGGGCGACCATGGGCAGGATGCCCCCGCCCGCGTGGGTCGGCTGGCCCGGGCCAGGAAAATCGCGTCCATAGGCGGTGAAGGTCATGTAGAACACGCCATCTATCTCGACCACGCGCGGGTCCTCAACGCCGCGCGAGTCGGTGCCGTCCACCGGCTCGAGCACCGGCCGGCGCAGGCGGTTCCAGTGCACGCCGTCCGCGCTGACTGCGTACCCGATGCGGCTGACCCAGTCCAGCCCCTGCGCGCGGTAGAACATGTGGAACAGGCCGTTGTGGACCAGGACACCTGGGTTGAACACGTTGTAGCACTCCCAGTCCGAGGTCGGATCGGGAAGCAGGACGGGGTCCGTTGAGTAACGCTCAAGTTTCATCGCGTTGGTCAGTCTCCTTCACCTATGGTTGGCAGTACATACAGGCCCCTGCGTCACCCTGAGCGGAGCGCGAGATTCCTCGCTCCGCTCGGAATGACGGGGGTACCGGTTGGCACGTCACCCTGAGCAAAGCCGAAGGGTCTCTGGACCACGTGAAGCGAGATTCCTCGCTCCGCTCGGAATGACGGGGGGTGTTGCATGTTGCGTAACGGACCACGGAACACGCAACACGCAACACGACCAAGTTTTCATGGTTCGACCACGATACCCTCGTACGCCCTGAGTTCCAGGCCAGACAGCGACTCTCCCCCCTCCCGATCCATGTGCGTGGAAATGACGACGCGGCCCGCGCTTTCGCCCGGGACCGAGACCCGGCACTCGCGGGCGGCAAAGTTGAGCGCGACGAGGCGGCGCTCACTGCCCGCTTCTCGCAGGTAGACGAAGCAGTCGTCACAGCCTGGGTCCAGCGGGCGGTAACTCCCCCCAACCAGCGCCGGGCTGCCCCGGCGATACCACAGCAGCCGCCGGTAGAGGTTCAGGATCGAGGTGGGGTCGGCAGACTGGGCGGCGACGTTGCGCGTGGTGTAATCGGCCGAGACCGGCAGCCACGGTTCGACCCCAGAGAAGCCCGCGTTCGGCCCCGCGTCCCACTGCATCGGCGTGCGCGCCACGTCGCGCGTGCGCTCTGCGCCCAGGTTGCGCCCCTGCGGGTCCTGGATCTTGTCCGGCGGGATGACGCCATTCTCAAGCCCCAGTTCGTCGCCATAATAGAGCGTGGGCGTGCCGCGCAGCGTGAGCAGCATCATGCCGGCCAGGCGCGCCTGAGGTTGCCCGCCGAAGCGGGTCGCCAACCGCCCGAAATCGTGGCTGCCCAGCACGTAGTTGGGCCAGGCGAAGCCAGGCAGTATGGCTTCCAGTTCGTCCACCGACCGGCGCATCGCCTGCGCCTGCCAGGGCTGCCACATCAGGCGGAAGTTGAACGGCAGATGGAGGCCATCGCCGCGCTCGCCGTAGTATTTGACCCAGCGCGGGAGTTCGAACCACAGTTCGCCGATGCCACACCGCTCCCCGTACTCGTCGAGCAGGCAGCGGAAAGCGCGGGTGATCTCGTGCACCTCGTCCTGGTCCTGGTTGTAGACGTGTAACTGGCGGTTGAAGAGATCATTGGGTGGCAGATTGGGAGGTGCGTCGGGGTTCGGCGGGTTGTCGCGCAGTGCGGCATCCTTGATGAGCAGCCCAACCACGTCCATGCGGAAGCCGTCCACGCCCCACTCCAGCCAGAAACGGAGCACGTCCATCATCGCCGCCCGCACCGCCGGGTTACGCCAGTTGAGTTCGGGCTGCTCCTTGACGAATTGGTGCATGTAATACTGTCCGGTCACCGGGTCGAACGTCCAGGCCGGACCGCCGAAAAAACTGCCCCAGTTGTTCGGCGGCGAGCCATCGGGCCTCGCGTCGCGCCAGATATACCAGTCGCGCCTGGGATTGTCACGGCTGGCGCGGGAATCGATGAACCAGGGATGCCGGTCCGACGTGTGGTTGGGCACGTAATCAATGATCACCTTGATGCCCCGCCAGTGGGCCTCGGCCACCAGCCGGTCGAACGTCGCCAGGTCGCCGAAGAGGGGGTCAACGTCACAATAATCGGACACGTCGTAGCCGAAATCGGCCATGGGCGAGGGGTAGATCGGGCTCAGCCAGATCGCATCCACGCCCAACGAGGCCGGTGTGCCGTCGTTCAGGTAGTCCAGTTTCTCGATGATGCCGTGCAGGTTGCCGACGCCGTTGCCTGTCGTGTCCTTGAAACTGCGCGGATAGATCTGGTAGACGACGCCGCGCTGCCACCACTGGAGAGTTTGGGTTTCACGAGCCATTTTTCACCTCCAACTCTGACCCTGGCGAAGCCTACCCTCCCGCAGGTTATGATCTGCTAATATCCAAAAGCTGGCCAAACCTGCGGGAGGGTTAGCAGTTACCTTATTCTTTGCACCACAGAGGCTGGCTGCCGGGCTCTTCTGTGCCAGCCTTGATTGAAATGCCCAGGTAGGGCGACAAATCGAGAACGTCCTGCGCTGTCACCTCGTCCGGAGACGATCCGTCCTCTGCCGCCCGCACCACCGAAAAACGCACGTGCATCCACATCGGTCTCAACGGCTGCCCACTCCACCGGCCCTGGTAGCCGAGCACCTGCCCCGCGACCACCGGCACACTCGTGCTGCCCGGCGGGGAATCCCGGACGATATACGACTCGAGGCCACTGGCGCTGGCCATGTGCGCATAGTACGACCACGCCTTCTGGCCGGGCCGCAACGGGTCGTCGTGTTGAATCGCGACGGCATCGTTCCAGTCCGGGAGCCGTGTCAGCAGGCCGTCGGCCACGGCATAGACCGGCACACTTTTCTCACCGCCCCAGCCAAAGAAGTCAAGTCCCAGGCCCCCCCACTGCACCACCAGCATATCCCTGGTGGGCAGCCGCCAGGGCGCACCAGGACAGGCATCTGATGGAGTGCGGAGGCGGATAGGGCGATACACGCGGGTGTCGGCCAGCATCTCTGCCGGGGCATAGGCCTGATGGATGGCAGACAACATTTCCAGCGTCCAGCGTTCCTGGTACACCTGATACCCCGGGAAATAATGGATGAGAATGAGCGGGAACTCCTGGTTACGGATGCTTTCGAGCAAGGGCGTCTGATCCCACAGCCCTGCGTTAGCCAACTGCGTGACTTCAAAGGGCTGGACGTACAGTGGCCGTCCCTGCAGCGTCAGCATGCCCATGTATTCGTCGGCCAGCACCGGGCCATCCGCGTCGGCCACGATCCATTCCAGGTCCCGCAGCGCCCTTAAAGACTCGCGCCGCTCTTTCAACGGTTCGGCGTACTCGTCCAACGTGTTCTGCATCAGTTGCGCAGTCTGCAGCGCCAGGAGGATGAGGAGGACAGCACGCAGCCAGGGACACTTGCGGCTCCACGCCAGCAGCACGCCCGCCGCCAGCGCCAGGCCGGCCGAGAGTTCGAGAAAGTAGTTGACGTTCGAGCCGATCTTGCCGATCGTCAGCGTCGAGAGCGCCGCGCCAATCAGATACGGAACGAGCAGGGGCCAGAGACGCGCTTTGCCCGCAGGGGCGATGAACAGTGACACGCCACCCATGGCGAGCAGATAGGGGAGCGTATCGCGCAACCGGCGCAGGTTCCACTCGAGCCGCTCCATGCCGAACTCGTTGACGTTGGCCGTGACGACGTTAAAGTAGAAGCCACCCCGGGTGAGCGTGTTCAGTACGAGAAAGAGCGCCAGGCTCAGCCCGCCGACCAGTGCTGCCAGCCCCAACGCGCGCCGCCAGTCGCGCACGGCCAGCCAGACGCAGGCGGCCAGCGGTGCGGCCAGCGCATACGACTGGCGGGTGTAGATGGCCCCGACCAACAACAGCGCCCCAACCAGCGTGCTCCACCAGGCCGCCGGCCACCTGACCAGGACGTACAACCCGGCCATGCTGAGCGCGAGCGCCAGCAGGTCTATCCGCAACAGCGAAGACCAGCTCACGACGTAGGGAATGGCCAGAAAGAGCAGGCCGGTCATCGCTGCCGTCGTGCGGTCCTGCGTGGGTGTATAGATGATCAACGCCAGGAGCGCACCTGTCCCCAGGGCGCACAGAACTGAAATCACACGTCCCACCCAGAAATTCGGGCCGAACAGCCACACGCCAGGGACGAGCGCCAGGACGTAGAGAGGCGGGTAGTTGGAGATGTTGTAAGGGGGCAACAAGAGATCGGGACGGTAGATGGTCTGCCCGGCAATCAAGCGCATGGCCTGGTCCACGAGCGGCGCTTCGCCATAGTCCAGGGGATAGGGGTGAGAGACCGCCAGGATTTCATAGACAAGAAAGATCGCCAGCGCCAGGGACAGATACACCAGCAGGATGATCTTTGCCGCTTCCTCCAAAAAAGATCCGCCAAGCGCAATCCCTCTCTTCATCTGCGGGTTTATGATCATTTCACATCTCCCGCTACACCCCATAGGCTGCGTGGATGTCCCGGTGCAATGGGATGTTCTCGAGATAGGTACGGTGGAAGGGCGTATCGGGCGGGATCAGCGCATGTTTGCGCATGACCTCGTCGTGGGCCCGTTGCAGGTATGCGGCCGCCTCCTCCTGGCGGCCGTTGGCTGCCAGCGCCTGGCTGTGGCAGAAGAAAATCTCTTCGCTCGTACACTCGATGATCTGGACAAACCCAAGCGCCTGACAGAGATCCAATGCCGCTTGGGACGCTTGCAGAGCCTGGTGGCGATGCGCCTGGCGTCCTGCGTCGCTAGCCGCCCACTCCGCCAGCCCCAGGTGCGCGACGGCAGACTGGCATGCCACGGCAATCTCGTACGGCCGGGTGAACAACGGCGTATCCGCCACGATGCGGCGGGCCTGTGCCGCCAGTTCCAGCGCCTGGACCAGGTAGTCTTCGTCGCCCATGGCGTTGTACAGGATGGCCGAGACAAGATGCAGACCGGCGCGCCCAGGAGCAAGAACGGCCTGCAATGCGTCTATCTGTCCCATGCGCTCTATCACCTGCTGCGCTTCGCCGTACCTGCGCTGCATGGCCTGGATCTGGGCGATGCGCAACAAAACGTACATCTCGTTTGAGGTGCCTTGCAGGATGCCTCGGGCTTCCTCCAACAGTGCCAAGCCGCCTTCATAGTCACCCAGGTAGAGGCTCTGGGTCTGGCCACACAACATCAGCGAAGTGCCCTCCCCCTCCCGGTAGCCGATCTCACGGCTGAGACGCAGCCGTTTCTGCTGATATTCCGTCAATAGCCGGTAGTAGTCGCCGGCGCGTTCCGCCTGCAGGCCGAGCTGGCTCAGCAGGTCTATTTCGGTCACCTTGTCGTCCAGGGCCTGGCATATCGGCAGCGCAGCCTCCAGATAGGTTGCGCCTTGCTCCGGCTGATCGGTCCAACTGTAGAACAACCCCAGTGTGATCAGGATGCGCGCTTCGTAATGCCGGTCACCCAGTTGCCGCGCCAATTCGAGCGCGCGCTCCCCCACCTCCTGCCACGTCGGATCGTTGAGGACGATGCGCTGATTGGCGATAGCAAAGAGGCTTTGCATCTCACGGTGACGGTCGTCCAATTGTTGGGCCAGTGCCAGCGCCTGACGGGCCATCGAGACGCCTGCGTCAAGTTCTTCCCGGCTGCGCCAGTCCGCCACGCCGGGTTGCCGCAACAGCGCATCAAGCAGCCAGACCGGGTCGCTCTCCAACTGGTGCGCCAACTGGAGCAGTGCACGGGCATCGGCCCGCCCGGCCTCGAAATCGCCCATCAGCAGCAGGATTGCACGCCGCCCGTCGAGCACCTCGAAGCGCTGCGTGCGGATGGCATAGAGCCGGTTCTCGTCGGTCGCCTGGGCCTCCATTTCATCCAACAACTCGAGCGCGCGCGTATAGTGCCCCAGCGCCTCGACGTTGGCATAAACCCCCTTCGCCCGTTCAGCCGCCTGCACCGTATAGAACAGTTCCTTGCGGGGCTCGCCCGCACGGCGGTAATGATACGCCAGCGCGCTACAGTATTGCGCCCAGGTCTCAGGCCCCAGGAGGTTCTCCAGGCATCCGGCCACCTGGCGGTGGTAAGCGACCCGCTGTGCGCTCAAGATGCTTTCGTAGGCCGCATCGCGGATCAGCGTGGACTTGAAAGCGTATTCCATGCCCAACTCGGGCACGCGCCCGCGTGCGTGGATCACCTGTGCACGTTGCAGTGCCGTCAGATGTGCTTCCAGCAGCCGTGCTCCCGGCGCCGCCGCACCATCGGCCAACGCCTGCAACACGTTCGACCAGAACACGGACCCGATCACGGCAGCCATCTGGAGTACGTGCCGCTCCTCAGGAGACAGGCAGTCAATGCGCGCCAGCAGCAGGCTCTGCAGCGTGTCCGGCAAGTCCAGCGAAACTACCGGCCGCCTTGTGCGCCAACGGCTCGTTTCGGCCTCCTGTGCCAATACCCCCTGCTCGATCAACGAGTGAATGAGTTCCTGGATGTAGTACGGGTTGCCTTCGGACTTGCTGAGGAGCAACGCACACGTCTCGGCCGGCAGCGCATCGGCCCCCACCAACTGGCCAATAAATTCGCAACTCTGGGCCTCTGTCAGCGGCAGCAGCGTCAGGACAGTCACCCGGTGGGGATACTCGGTTTCGACGCGATGGCGGAAGCCCCAGGCTGGCGAGGCGCGCTCCGGGCGAAACAGGAGCAGCCAGAGCAATGCCTGGTGGTCGCACAGGGGCAGGCAGTACTCCAACAGTTCCAGCGAGGTGGTGTCGGCCCAGTGCAGGTCCTCGAAGGCCAGCACCAACGGCCCGCGCGCCGCCAACGCTTCCACCCAACTCCGCACGGTCAGGAAGAACTGCTGGCGCAATCCTCCAGCGTCCAGGTGCCTGACTCGCCCGGCAAAGGCCTCTTCCAACGGCAACGAGAGAATCGTGGCCAGATACGGGTAATGTTCCGCCAGATGATCCCCCCACAACAGTTCGGCCTGGCGGTGGAGGAGGTCTCGCGTTTCTTCCTTCGACTCCCCCTCGCGCATACCCAGCCAGTCCCGCAGCAAGTCCAGCCACGTCGAGTAGGGCGACGACTGATCGTAGGAGCGGCAGCGCCCCTGCAGCCAGGTCAGGTCGAGCGGCGACAGGCCGTCCGGGCCAAGATCGCTACTGCACGCCTCGGCCAACAGGGCACGATCGCGGGTGAGATGCTGGCGCACCTGGGCCACCAGGTGCGACTTGCCCATGCCCTCATCGCCCGTCACGATCACAATCCCACCCCGTTCGGCGCGCAGACCCTCGATACAATTCCTGAGCGCGTTGAATTCAGTCTCGCGCCCAATGAGGGGAGCGAAGAGCCCAAAGGCTCGCAGGCGATCCGGCCGCCTGACGCCGCCCCGGCAGGCCAATGGCCGGTAGACGGCGATGGGCTGGCTCACACCCTTGACGGCAATCTCGCCGAGCGGCTGCCACTCGAACTGCGACTGCACCAGGCGATAGGTATGCTCGCTGACCAGGACAGTACCCGGTTCGGCGGCCTCCTCCATGCGGGCAGCGATGGCCACACCTGCTCCCATCGCCGTATCCTCGCTGTGCTGGCGGCGGTCGCCGATGCTGGCGACGATCACCTCGCCGGTGTTCACCCCCACGTGCAGCCGCAGATCAATGGCTCTCTGGTCTGCCAGTTCGGCCGCGTATGGTTCGAGCGCTCTGTGCATGGCCAGCGCAGCCAGTACGGCACGCTCTGGATCGTCCTCGTGGGCCGAGGTGGCGCCGAAGAAAGCCACCAGACCATCACCCCGGAACTGGTCCACTTCACCGCCGAAACGATAGACCTCCGACTCCAGCATCTGGAGGACGCGGCTCATGATCTCCACCCAGACCTCGGTGCCGACTCGCTCCAAGAGATCGGTGGAGCCAGTCACGTCGGCGATGACGACGGTCGCCAGCCTCCGTTCACCCTCCAGGCGTACCGGTGCAATGTAGGACAAGATGCCATCTTGTCCCACGGCCACACCTGGTTGCGGCTGGCCTGGCGCCTGGATCAGCGGCGTGCCGCACTGGCCGCAGAAACGAAAGCCCGGCGGATTGGCAAACCCGCAGGCAGGACACGCCCGCGCCAGGCGCGTCCCGCACATGCCGCAAAACCTCATTTCGGGCGGATTGTCGAAGCCACAAGCGGGGCATTTCATCGCAAGACTTCACGGGCGCAGCCAAACTTGCTCACCGCTCACCCTCCCGCAGGTTGGGTCGGCTTTTGGACCGAGTATCGCAAATAACAACCTGCGGGAGGGTAGCGTCCTAGGTTAAGAACCTTCGCAAGAATTACCAACTATAGGGCGTCCAGCGCCATGCGGAAGCGTTTGGCCAGTTCCTGCAACACCGTGATGGCCATATCCACGTCTTCCTTTAGCACTGCCAGAAAGTCCCAGCGGGTGAGGACCAGGCACTGCGTCGCCGCGGTAGCGACGACTGACGCCGTGCGCAGGCCATCGTCCAACAGCGCCATCTCGCCAAAGAAATCGGTCGGGCCAAACGTGTTGACCACGACGCTGGTGCCGTCGGCCCGCTCGCGAACGGCCTCTGCCTGGCCAGAGACGACGATGAAGAATCCCTCACCCCCCTTGCCCTGAGTCACGATCGCCTGACCGGCGGTGTAGTCGCGCGGCACGAGACCTCTGGCCAACCGTTCAATTTGGTGCCTGTTCAGGCCCTGAAACAACGGGACCCGGTTTAAAAAGCCTACGATTTCCTTCAAGTCCGCCATCTTGGATCCTCCTGCTTCGATCATGTAGGACAAGATGCTATCTTGTCCACGTCATCACTTGAGTTGAACGATATACGTGCTGTACGCCGCCACCTCGGGCAACGGCACGTAGCCATCAAATCCTCCGTTGGCATTCACCGCCGGAGCACCAACCAACACCCCGGTCAAGATTTCGGCCGCGCGGCCTGCGCTCAACGGCCCTCTGGCCAGGCTGAGACTATAGTCAAGGTATAGCAACGACTTCAGCCGCTCACGAGGAGAGCCAAGCGACTGAAGTCGCCACTACAATGCCAGAGTCCCGTGGACACCTTGTCAGATAAAGAAAGCCAGGACCAGAATAGCCACCTCGACGGCGATCGTCCAGCCAAAAACCTTCCACGAACTGCGCTGGCCCACGTGCCCGCGATGGTACTCCCCCGTGCCAACGACGAAAGCGAGCCACACGAAGGCCAGCAAAAGCACGACCCAGTTGCCCAGGCTGACGCCCACCCAATAGTCGCTCCCGAAACGGCCATAGACCCGCAGCAACATCTGCCGGACGACGACGATCTCCCACAGGCCCACGGCCGCCGTCACGATCCACAGAATGAGCGCAAGCACTCCCGCCGAGATCTGTTTGAGTTGCATAGGTCCTCCTCGCCACGCATTTATACACCTTTCAGTTGTAACTCGTCGGCGCGATGGCAGGCCACAAAATGATCCGGCTTCAGTTCCCGGAATTCCGGCGTCTGCTGGGAACACACGTCTTTGACGTACTGGCAGCGGGGGTGGAAGTAACACCCGCTCGGCGGATTCGACGGGTCGGCCACGTCGCCCTGCATGATGATGCGTTCCGATTTGTACAAGGGATCGGGCTTCGGCACGGCCGACATCAACGCTTCGGTGTAGGGGTGCAGCGGATAGGTGTACAACTCCTCAGCGCTGGCCATCTCCGCGATCTTGCCCACGTACATCACCGCCACGCGGTCGGAGATGTGCTGGACGACGCTCAAGTCGTGGGCGACGAAGACGTAGGACAGGTCAAAGTCTGCCTGCAAGTCCTGTAACAGATTCAGCGTCTGGGCCTGAATGGAGACGTCGAGCGCGGAAACAGGCTCATCGCAAAAGACCAGGCGCGGGCTCAACGCCAGCGCGCGGGCGATGCCGATGCGCTGCCGCTGGCCGCCCGAGAACTCGTGCGGGTAACGGCGCATGTGCTCCGGACGGAGGCCCACGCGCTCCAGCAGCCGGATGACGGCCTCCTCGGTCTCCCGCCCAGCACCCCTGCCGTGGATCACCATCGGCTCGGCGACGATGTCGAACACACTCATCCTGGGGTTCAAGGAGCCGATTGGATCCTGGAAGATCATCGAAATGTCTTGCCGGAGCACTTTCATCTGCTCTTTGTCCAGCGCCAGCACGTCCACCATCTCAGCCTTACCATCGGCCGAGAACCTGGCTGTCTTAAAGTGTATCTCCCCGGCGGTCGGCTCGTACAAGCGGATCACGGCACGGCTGGCGGTGGTCTTGCCACAGCCGCTTTCCCCCACCAACCCCAACGTCTCGCCTTCGCGGACGTAAAAACTGACGTCGTCCACCGCCTTGACGTTACCGACCACCCGCTTCAGCATCCCGCGCTGGATCGGAAAGTACTTTTTCAAGCCCTTGACGTCGAGCAGCATGTTATCTCGCGTTTGTCCAGCCATTCCTCTCACACCCCCTCGTACAGCAGACACCTGGCCCAGTGGTGCGCTCCCACCTGCGTCCACGTCGGCTCGAGGCGGTCACACTTCCCCGGCATGAACTCCGGGCAGCGCGGGTGGAAGACGCACCCCGGCGGCAGGTGAAATGGGTCAGGCACCATGCCCTTGATAGAGACCAGCCGTTCCCGGCTTTTCCAGCCCACTTTGGGGATAGACTTGAGCAGGTCGCGCGTGTACGGATGCCGGGGCTCGTAGAACAACTCGACGGCGTTGGCCCTTTCGACTACCTTGCCCATGTACATCACGCAGATCTCCTCGGCCATCTCGGCGATGACGCCCAGGTTGTGGGTGATGAACATGATGGCCATGTCCGCCGTCTCCTGCAACTCGCGCATGATGTCCAGGATTTGCGCTTCGATGGACACGTCGAGCGCGGTCGTCGGCTCGTCGGCGATCAACATCACCGGTTGGCAGGAAAGCGCGATCGCGATCATGACCCGCTGCCGCTGCCCGCCGCTCAACTGGTGCGGGTAGGCATCTACGCGCTGCTCCGGCTTGGGGATGCTCACCCTGCGCAACATCTCGATGGCGATCTCGCGCGCCTCTTCTTTGGTGACCGAGCGGTGCGCCTGGAGGGTTTCCGCCACCTGGTCGCCGACCTGGCGGAGAGGCATGAGTTGGTGCAGCGTGACCGCTTCGCCGATGTGGGAGCCGGCGGTGTAGACGGGGGTGAGCGAACTCATCGGTTCCTGGAAGATCATACCGATCTCACCGCCGCGGATCCTGCGGATCTCGGGGCCGTCCGGGTGCAACTCCGTGACGTTCACTTGCTCGACGGTCTCACCCGAGCCATTCACACGCACCCGGCGATAGTAGTAGATCTCGCCGCCGGTGATCTTGCCGGGTCTGGGGACCATCTGCAGGATGGCCTTGGCAGTGATAGACTTGCCACAGCCGCTTTCGCCGATGATGCCCAACGTCTGGCCCCGATGGATCGTAAAGGTAGCACCGTCCACGGCGTGGACGATTCCATCTCGCACGTCGAACTCGACCTTGAGGTCTTTGACTTCTACTAATGGTTCAGGCATGGGTTGCTCCTCCTACCGACCCCCGTACGGATCCAACGCATCACGCAGCCCATCGCCGAGCATGTTGAAAGAGAGCACGGCCAGGATGACGAACGGAACCGGGAGGAGCAGCCACGGCGCAAAGCGGATTGAGCGCACGCTGCTGACCTCCTGCAACAGCACACCCCAACTGGTGAGCGGGGGACGCAGGCCCAGCCCCAGCCAGGACAAGGCCGTCTCCGAGATGATCATGCCGGGGATCATCAGCGTGGCGATGACGATCACGTGGCTCATCGTGCCCGGCAAGAGATGCCGGAACATGAGGCGGATGTCGCTGGCGCCGGCGCTGCGCGCGGCCAGCACGTATTCACGCTCCCGCAGCGAGAGGATCAGCCCTCGCACCTGGCGCGCCAGCCCGCCCCAGCGGATGAAGACGAGAATCAGGGTAAGCATAAAATACACCAACATGGGCGACCAGGTGACCGGGATGGCGGCCGCCAACGCCATAAAGAGGGGAATGTCGGGAAAAGCGCCCACGAACTCGGTCATGCGCTGGACGACGATGTCCGTCGTCCCACCGTAATAACCCGAGATCACCCCCATCACCGTCCCGACAACGAAGGTCAAGACCTGGCCGATCAGTCCCAACAGCAGGGAAAGCCGCCCGCCGTAGATGATGCGGGAGAGGACGTCGCGTCCCAGGCGATCGGTACCCAGGAGGAAGGCGTGGGCTTCTGCATCGGCCGGGTTGGTGCCGAAAAGGTGAACATTCGCCGGGATAAACCCGAACAGTCGGTAGGGCTGGCCCTTGACAAAGAAGTAGAGGGGATAGATTTTGGTGCGGTCCACGGCATAGGAGCGTTTGCGCAACACCATGTCAATCTGCTCTTCAAGCCCATACACAGCCGGCCGCAGGCTGAAATGCCCCTCTTTATTCTTGAACACGAGCGACTGGGGGCGAGCCTCCAGGTAGTTGGACTGGTACTGGAGAATATAGGGGGTGAAGAACTCGGCAAACACGCCGCAGACGAGGTAGAAGATGACGATCATAATCCCCCCGAAAACGGCCAGCCGGTTCCTCCTAAACTTCCACCAGACCAGGCTCCAGTAGTTCTGGCTGATCTGCTGCTTCTTGGCGGTTTTGACTTCAGGGATTTCTTGCTCAACCATGATTTCACCTTCCACTTATTCCAAGCGGATGCGTGGGTCGAGCGCCGCCAGCACCAGGTCGGCCAGCAGGCTGCCGATCATCGTCACACCCACGATAAACACCAACACGGTGCCGGCCAGATACATGTCCTGGACCTGCAGAGCCTGGACGTACAGCGGGCCGACGGTGGGCAAATTCAACACCGTTGAGACCAACGCATCGCCGGCAACGATGTTGGGAAGAGCCTCCGTGCCCAGGATCACGACCAGGGGAGTGAGGGCCACGCGCACGGCGTGCTTCCAGACAACCGTGCGCTCCTTCAAACCGCGCGCACGGGCGGCCTCGACGAACGGTTGCCCGAGCGTGTCCAACAGGTTCCCACGCATGATGCGGATCAGGCTGGCCGTGCCGGTCACGGCGCTGATCAAAGCCGGAATCCACAGGTGTTTGAGCAAGTCAACGAATTTCCCAAAACTCCACGGCGCATCCTGGAACTGCCGCGAGAACAGCCCTCCCACCTCCTGCCCCAGGAACACCATCGCGAAGAACAGCACGAGGAGCGCCAGGAGGAACCCCGGCATCCCCAGGCCGATGAAACTGATGGTGGTGAAGACCTGATCGCCGAGGGAATACTGGTGGGTGGCCGAGTACACCCCGATGGGAATTGCCAGCAGCCAGACCAGCGTGATGGTGGAGAGGGCCAGGATCACCGACATCCCAGCGCGCTGGCCGATCACCTCGGTGACGGGCCGCTCGAACGCGAATGACTCGCCAAAGTCACCTCTGACGAAGTGGGAAACCCAGATCCAGTACCGTTCCAGCAATGGCTGGTCCAGGCCATAGCGCGCGCGATATTCCGCAATGCGCATCTCGGCACTCCGATCGCCGCGGGCCTGCAGTTCTTGCAACTTCTGGGTCAGGAAATCCCCCGGGGGCAACTCGATGATCAAGAAACTGACGAAGGAGACCAGCACGAGCATAATGAGGACGTACCCCAGGCGGCGCAGGATGTACGAAAGCATGTCCACCTCCTTGCCAAAACGACGGATGGGAACCACCTGGCTGGCAGGGGAAACGCGGTGAAAAGGATACGGCGGAACCCTTTTACAAACGACCATTGGTGATGTGGCGGGCAGGTGATCCCGCCCGCCACATCGGTACACAGCAACCGGCTGCTATTGCTCCATCCAGAACTGCTCAGGATGGACGTTGCCGGGGCTAGCGGGCGCCCATGGACCGAGCACGCCGTACTCGGGCACGTTGCGGAAGTAGTTCTTGCACACGACGGGCATGGGCTGGTCGCCGGCCGCGCCGATCACGAAGGGGCCATCCTCCATGTGGACGCGGATGGCCTCCCACACGATCTCGTGGCGCTTCTGGATGTCAGGCTCCTGCAGGCCCTGGCGGTAGAGGTCTTGCAGTTTGGCCGCCGGGCTGCCGGGCTCGGGCTTCCAGCCCTCCGTACCGCCGGTCTGGTAATACAGACCCTGCATCGGGAAGGCGCGCGAGCCTTCGCCGCCGCCGCGCAGCGGGAAGACCCAGTCCGGGTAGGTCCAGAGGTCAATCTCCGACGCGTGGGTATTGCGCAGCACCCAGCCAACGCCGTAGTTGCCGCGCGTGGAGCCCTCGGGCTGGCCGATGACGTTGTTGACGATCACCTTGATGCCCACCGCCTCCAGGGCCTGCCGGTAGACCTCGGTGGCCTCGGTCGTGACGCGCTCACCACCCCAGTCGTTCAGGTCTATGATGAGCGTGAAGGGCTTGCCGCTGGGCAGGTCACGCCAGCCGTCGCCGTCGGCATCCACGAAGCCAAGCTCGTCAAAGTAGGCCTTGGCCGTCTCTGGATCATATTGCGCATCGGCCGCCGCCCACTCCTGGAAGACCTGCTGGCCCTCGGGGCTGGCAAAGTGCCACGACTGCGGGCTGATGGTGAACTGCTGCGGCGTGCCGATGCCACCCCAGACCACGTCCACGATGCGCTGCCGGTCGAGCGCCAGGGAGAGCCCCTTGCGGAATCTCTGGTCGCGGACCATCTCGCGGATCTCCTTGGCCTCCGCGGTCTCCGTCGCCGGGTCGTACTGCTGCTCCTCGTGGTAGTCCATGTTGACGATCCAGCCGGGCCACGCGCCGGCGCCGTTCATCCAGCCGGGCACGATGTGGTAGTCGTATTTCGTGGACTGCTCCGTCAGGAAGGGGATTTCGGTGGGATCGTCCACACCACGGAAGGTGCAGTCGTAGCTGCCCTGCGCGACGCGCAGCTTGCGGGTCTCCAGGTCCTGCACCAACTCGACCTGCACGTAGTCAATGTACGGCAACTGGTTGCCCTCGCGGTCCACCTTCCAGTAGTAGGGGTTGCGCTCGAAGAGCCAGGACTCGCCGGCGGTGAACTCCTTCAAGCACCACGCCATCAGGCAGGGGTAGCCAGGCGTCTCGACAAAGCGGTCCTGCAGGTCGAGCTCCTCATAGGTCGCGCCCTCGGTGTACTTGGGATGCCACTGGGTCAGGAAGTGCTTGGGCTTCATCAGCGGTTCCCACTCCCAGAAGCCTTGCGCCAGGACGAAGGGCATGATCCACTGTGGCTGGTCAAATTTCAGCACCCAGGTGTAGTCATCGGGGAACGCCATCGTGATGGGCGAACCATCGGAGTTACGGGCCCACCACGGCACCGAGACCTTCTTATAGTCTTCGTTCAGCGCCAGGTCTTCCCACCAGAACTTCATGTCTTCCATGGTGAAGGGCTCGCCGTCGGACCACTTGATGCCCTGGCGGAAGTGGAAGGTGATGGTCTTGCCATCGTCGGACCACTCCCAGGACTCGGCCAGGCCCGGCTCATAGCCCGTGTAATCGGGCTTCCAACGCACGGCCGGATCGTACAGCGCCATCTTGATGTTGCCCGCGCCGGGATCCCCCGTCACGTTGTGCCAGGTGCCGCCGTATTCGCCGATGGACTCGACGACCTGGATCACCTGCGGTGCCTCTGGCAGGCGTTCCTCCACTGGCGGCAGCGTGCCGGCCGTCACCAACTCCGCCAGCATCGGCGCTTCGTTGTAGGCTGCGGTGACAGCGGGGACGGGCGTTGGCGTTTCTTCCTTGGCCACGATGGCCACAGACGTCGCCGTGGGGGGCACTTCGGTGGCGGGAGCCGCGGTCGGCGTCGCCGCCGGTCCGCAGGCTGCCAACACCATGACAGCGGCGAGCAACAGGTTTAGAAGCATAAGCTTACGCATTCTTCTTCCTCCTTATACAGGGTAATCGAATGGGTTTACCAACTTGGAGCGAACAACGATAGACACAGATTGGATCGTCTGTCTGGCGACACATCACCTCCTTTCGACCCAGCCTACCCTCAACGATGGCAGCAACGACGTGCAACCAACGGGCTTAGAGGACAAGTTTACCATATCACAAATTTGGAAAACTGTCAACAAGCGCCAGTACTGGAGTACTATGTAGGACAAGTGGTACGTGTTGCGTGTTACGTGTTGCGTGTTACGTGGGCGATCCTCCAGGCGAACTAGCGTGAGACAGCACCAGAGCAACTTGCTTGCCTCGATAAACAAATGAAAACGAGAGACGCTTCCAGCGGGCGGGCAACCGGGGGGTGACCGTATATCCCCCCTCGCCCACTCGCAGCCCGGCGAAGCCAAAGACTACCGCCTGCCACAACCCGCCCGCCGTGGCGGCGTGGATGCCTTCCCCGGTGTTGCCCCGCACGTCCCGCAGGTCCATCCACGCCGCGTGCTGCAGATACTCGTACGCGGTTTCCGGCTCCCCCAACCGGGCCGCCAACAAGGCGTGGATCGCCGGCCCCAGTGACGAGCCGTGGTCCAGGTCAGTGCGGGGAGTGTAATAGTCCCAGTTGACCCGCAGCGCCTGCAGGTCGTACCGCTCGCCGAGCAGGTGGAGCAGCATCAGCACGTCCGGCTGCTTGATGACCTGGTAGTGCTGCGTCTCCTCGATGCCCAACAGCGCCTGCATCGAGATGTCGCGCGGTTCATAGTCGGCCAGGTTCACGTCGTTCCGCTCGAAGAAGCCCTCGAACTGCTCCATCAGCCCTGTCTCCGGGTCGCGAGCCACGTACAGGGAATCGCTGACGTCGGCCCACTGAGCCAGCCGCGCCTGCGACAGGTCCAGGCGCGCCTCCAGTTCGGCCGCCTCTTCGGGGTATTCCCGCCGCAGCCAGGCCAGCACCTCGAGCGCGGCCTCCAGGTTCCAGCGCGCCATCGCGTTGGTGAAGGCGTTGTCGTTCACGTGCTCGTGGTATTCGTCGGGGCCGATCACGTCGTTGATCTCGTAACGGCCCAGCGCAGCGTTCCGCTCGACGCGACAGCCCCAGAAACGGGCCGTATCGAGCACAATCTCAGCGCCATAGTCGCGCATAAACTCGTCGTCGCCCGTGACGCGCCAGTACTGCACGACGGCGTAGGCCACATCGGCGCTGATGTGATGCTCGATGTCGCCGCACCAGATACGCACCAGTTCGCCGTCTGGACCGGGTACCCAGCGGGGCGTCGTCTCGCTGCCCGTGTCGGCACTCTCCCAGGCGAACAGCGCGCCCTCGTAGCCGCTCTCCTGCGCCTTCTGCCGCGCGCCCGGTAGCGTATGGTAGCGGTACAGCAACAGGTGGCGGGCGATCTGCGGCCGCGTGTACGCAAAGAAGGGCACGATGAAGACGTCGGTATCCCAGAAGACGTGGCCCCGGTAGCCGAAACCGCTCAACGACCTGGCCGGGATGCTCACCTGCTCGTCGTGGCGCGGCGCGGCAATGAGCAGTTGGAACAGGCTGTAACGCAGCGCCAGGTCAACCCCGTCGTCCCCCTCGATCGCAATGTCACACGCCTCCCATTCCGGTTCCCAGGCGGCGTCGTGGGCCGCCCGCAGCCCGTCGTAACCCTGGCCGCACGCCGCTGCCAGCCTGGACAGGGCGGCCTGGCGCACGTCGTCGGCCTCACGACTGGTGACCAGCGCAACGAGTTTGTCGGCCGTAACCTGCTCTCCCGCCCGCACGGTCAGGTGCGCGACGACGGTCGGAGCGCCCTCGCAGTCGAGGCCGGTGTAGGTCACGCCTGTCCCGCCAGCGACACTCAGGTGGCACGCTTCGCACAGTTCGATGCCCGATGTCCGGGTGCGCACGTGCAGGTACAGCGCCTGCTGCCCGGCCGACCCCTGGTCCACCCACTGCCAGTGGACGAAGCCGTCGTTGTCCACGTGCCCGTCGAGGCCGGCGCGGAACTCGAGCGTACCCGCAAAGTCCAGCGCCGTCACCCGATAGCGCATGCCCAGCGCGTGTCGGTCGGCCAGGCTGGCGAAGCGTTCGATCGCCAGGTCCACCGCGTGGCCGGCGGGGCTGCGCCAGCGCACGGTGCGCGTCAAAACGCCCGTCCGCAAGTCCAGGTCGCGCCGGTAGGAGAGCAGCGTGCCGCGCTCCATCCGGAAGCGCTCGCCGTCCACGAACAGGACGAACGGCAGCCAGTTGGGCACATTGGCCAGTTCAGTGTGCACGAGCGGCACGCCGTCGAACACGCCGTGCACGAGCGTGGCCGGCCGGTCGCCCGGATAGCCCTCCTCGAAGGTGCCCCGCGTCCCCAGGTAGCCGTTGCCGATCGTGAAGACCGTCTCCTGGCGGTGGAGCGCCTGTAGGTCAAACTCGGTTTCGGTGACGTGCCAGTTCTCGCCCTTCATGCCAAATCAGTTTATTGGACGCGGATCAACGCGGATTAACGCGGATTTTTATGTTTTTATCTGCGATCATCTGCGTTCCAATCCATATCACGTGTACTTCAACGTTGGATCGTAGCGCGTTCTAATGCCGCCAGGATATCCTTCAGACGGACACCCTCCAGGCTGGGGAAGACGGCGTGCGCGGCACCCACCCGCTCGATTGGCCCCAGCCCCACGCTCCAGAAGCCCCCCGCCAGCGCCGCCTCGACGCCCAACGCGGCGTCCTCGACGACGACGGCTTCGTCTGGGTTGACGTCCAGTTGCCGCGCACAGTGGAGGAAGAGGTCGGGCGCAGGCTTCTGGCGTTGGACGCTGTAGCCGTCGGACACGGCATCTACACAATCCCACAGGTGCAGCCGGTCGAGGACGGTGCGCGTGTTCTCGCTGGCCGAGCCGATGCCAACCTTGATCCCTGCCTGTCGCAGTTCCTCCAGCAGCTCGAGCGCCCCAGGCAGGACGCCGGCCGGCGTCATCTGCTGGATGAACTCGACGTAGTAGCGGTTCTTGCGCGCCATCCATGCCTGCATCTGCTCCTCGGCGGCAGGACGGCCGTCCAGGATCAGTTCGAGGGATTGGCGACGGAGCACGCCGCGCAGCGCCTCGTTGCGCTGGCGGTCGAACGGAAGGCCCAGTTCGTCGGCCAGCCGCTGCCAGCCACGGTAGTGGTACTCGGAGGTATTCGTCAACACCCCGTCCAGGTCGAAGATAATGCCCTTAACTTCCAGCACCTGTTACCTCTACCGCGCTACTACTTCTCCACTGGAATCCCTCACAATGAGACTGGGAGGCAGCAACACTGTCCGCTCCGCCAGGTCCTCGCCCTGGAGCAGCCGGAGCAACATGCCTACCACGCGCTCGCCCACCTCGGCGATGGGCTGGCGCAACGTGGTCAACGCTGGACGGACGTACTGAGCCATGGGGATGTCGTCGAACCCGACCACCGCCACGTCCTGACCGGGCTGCAGTCCGGCCTCGTAGAGCGCGTTCATGGCGCCGATGGCCATCAGGTCGCTGACGGCCACGAGCGCGCTTGGGCGACGGCCGGACGGCAGATCGAGCAATGTGCGCATAGCGAGCCGGCCGGCGGCTTCGGTGTGTTCGCAGCGCACGATCCAGGCCGGGTCGGGGGCGATGCCGGCCGACTCCAGTGCCCGCACGTATCCCTGATACCGGTATTGACCGCTCAACGATTCTTCAGGCCAGGCGATGAGGCCAATGCGGCGATGTCCCAACGACACCAGGTGTTCGACCGCCTGGCGCGCCCCCGCTTCGCCGTCCACGTCCACGTAAGGAAAATCCCACTCCTCGTTGGCCCGGCCAAAGGCCACGAACGGGAAGCCGCGCTCCAACAGGCGACGGATGCGCTCGTCGTCCCTACTCGTATCGGATAGGATAAAGCCGTCCACCTGCCCGGTGAGCATCAGTTCCTCGTACGGGCACCACGATCTATCGTGGGGCGAGTGAGTGAAGGTCAGAATGTGATACCCTTGCGCCTCGGCTGCTCCGGCGATGCTGGAAAGGAAGCGATCCCGGATCGGATGCCACTTGTCGGGAGGCACGTGGTGCCAATAGTAACCGATGATACGGCTTGCCTGAGCACGCAGGCCGCGAGCCATCGCGCTGGGCCGGTACCCCAACTCGGCCGCGGCGGCCAGCACGCGGGTGCGCGTGCGCTCGCTGACCGGAGCACTCCCGTTCAGGACGTGGGAAATGGTGGCAATCGAGACGCCCGCACGGTGAGCAACGTCTTTGATGGTGACCGAAGTTTTTCCCATGCTTGAAGCGTTTCAATCCATCATGGAAAAAAGCCGCCCAGGGGGTTAAACGATTAAACTTATTATAACACAGGGAACACGGCTTGTCAATCATTTCATAGGTGTAAGTGGCAAATTGGCGCAAGCCTGATATACTTGACTACGATGTCCACCTGGTTTGCACAGCGCGTCCTCGACCTGGTCGGCATGCTCACCGACCTTTATTACACGCGCAAATACGGCGCGCTGGCCCGCCGTCTGGGCCGGCCCGGCCTCGAGCCCGACCAGGAGCGCGGGTTCATCATCATCCAGATTGATGGGCTTTCCTACGACCACCTGAGGCAAGCGCTCGACGATGGCCACATGCCCTACCTGGCCCGGCTGCTGGCGGAGCACCGCCTGGCTGTGGCCCCCTGGCGCTGCGGGCTGCCCAGCACGACCCCGGCGACCCAGGCCGGCATCCTGTTCGGCAACCGCTTCGACATCCCCGGCTTCCGCTGGTACGAGAAAGAGCGCGGCCAGGCGATCCTGGTCAAACGACCCGACCAGGTGCAGGCCCTGCGCGCCCGCATCAGCCAGGGACACCCTGGCATCCTGCGGGGAGGCTCCTGTTACGTGAGCGTGTTCGACGGCGACGCAGACCTGGCGCTGTTCACGCTCAGCACACTGCACCGGCAACGTTTCTTTGAAAGCGTGCGCGGGATGGGGCTATTCCTGCTGTTCCTGCTCAGCCCGTTCCGCGCGCTGCGGGTGCTGGGATTGGTCACCGCCGGTTACCTGGCCGGGCTGGGCCGCCGCCTGGTCGCGCTGGTACGGCCGAGCGTCATCAATCCCTTCGACATCCTGTCGCCGCTCCTGCACGCCGTCAGCGACGTGCTCTTCACCGAGGTCCAGACCTTCGGCGTGATGCTGGACATTTACCGCTGCGCGCCGGCCATCTACGCCAACTACAACAGTTACGACGAGGTGGCCCACAAGTGGGGGCCAGACCACCCGTCCGCTTTCCGCATCGTCCACGGCGTGGACAGGCGCATCCGCCAGATCAACCGCATGCGGGCGCGCTACCGGCGGCGAGAGTATGATCTGTACGTCATCTCCGATCACGGAAATTCGCCAGCGGTGCCTTTTCGTTGGCGCAACGGGAGCAGCCTGGGAAAATTCATCGCCGCTCGCATTGGCCAGGGACTCTCGGTGGACGAGCAGGCCGGCGCTGAGCCCCATTCGACGGACAAGACGCGCTATCTGTTGGAGGAGTTACAGGGGCTGGAACATCGCGTTTCGCCCCGCCTGCGCCGGGTGCTCGCGGCCGCCCGGCGGCACGTGAATCGGCGCACGTTGGCCGGCCAGGAACTGGATTACAACCTGGCACGGCAACGGGACGTCGTCGTGTGCGCCTCCGGTTCGCTGGCCCACGTGTACTTTAACGTCAGCCCGCGCCCGCTCGACCTGATCGAGGTGATGATCCTGTACCCCCAGTTGCTGGACAGCCTGCTGTCCACGCCGGGCATCGGCGCTATCGCCGGGCGGGCCGGAGAGCGGACGATCGTGTTGGGGCAAGCAGGAGGTATGCTCGTCGTCGGGAGCGGGCGCGAGATCGCAGAATGGCCGCACCCACTGACGCCGTATGGCGATGCAGGATATGCGGCGGACCAGCTCCACTACCTGGCTCACTTTCCCCATACGGGTGACCTGATCGTGCTGGGGGCGATGGAACCGGACGGCCGGGTCGTGACCTTCGAGGAGCAGGTGGCGACGCACGGGGGACTGGGCGGGCCACAGATGCGCCCCTTCATCGCCTGGCCGCCCGAGCGGCCGCTGGTGGCGGAGAGGCTGAACGACGCACAGGATGTGTATGCCTACTTTGCGGAGCAGTATCTGGAACAAGCGCTGATAGGGAGGGGAGGTGGTTCCGGCGCAGAGTCAAAGGATGACCGACGACGGCCGACCGACGACAAGACGGCCGACGACAAATGACAGCCGACCGCGAGCGATCTTGCTGCTGGGGGGAGGAGGGAGGGAGGTAAGCAGGCGAGAGACAAGTACAGCTTGTCAGCTTATGTGGTTGTTAAAGTGCGAGCGGAGGCCGGTAAGGAGCGCGCTCTCAGTATTAGCACTCATTCGACCCCGTCGATGTCAGGCATGAGACCTCGCATGGCTGCCTCGTATCGTGGTATCAGGCAGTAACGTCGCGTCATCTCGATGGCTTTGAGGAGGAGGTCAGCCAGGTAGCCGATGGTTCTGGAACGCTGCAGGCTGTTCTCGAGTTGGAGAGTGTCGTTGATGGTGCGCTGGAGCAAGATGGTGACGTGAGCCGGGGTGTCGAGGGTGACGGGTTCTGCCTGGCCGACGGGGCCGATGTGGCGGCCGTGGCGGGCGTGGCCGCCTTTGCTACGGGCGGCGTCGCGTTGGGCGGCCTGGGCCGGGTCGTGTTGGAAGCAGTAGGCGGAACCGGCGGTGGCGTAGGCCTGGCAAGGGGTGCCGGCCTGGGTGATGGCCTGGCATTTGCTGGGCGTGCCGGCCGGGTTGGCGACGATGTCGCCGATGTCGTTTGCAGGCAGGTTGTCTGACATTGCTTTTCTCCTGATTTGTGATTGGTAAATTGGTGGACAAGATGGCATCTTGTCCTACATTTTTGCAGATCGGGTAACAAAAAGGGGCGTCCCCCCCGGTACATACCCTGCCGAAAAAGGTTGGCCGCCCCTTTTTATGTTTAGTTTGCGGGGTATTTTAGCACAAAAGTTCGTTTGTGTCAAGGGGGGGAGAAAACCTCGGATGGGGGAAATACACGATTTATTGGACCACGGGGAGAGATGGAGCAGTGGCTACACCTGGCTGACGGTGAAGGTGTGGTGGTAGTGGTCGGAGGAGAGTTGGCGCATGTGGCCGAATACGGCGGTCACGTCGGCGTAGAGGCCGGGGGAGAGGCGCAGGCAGAGGTGGGCAGCCTCGTTGAAGGTGACACCGTCGGGGAGGATGAAGTAGACGTAGGGGTTCTGGTTCTGCAGCCAGTTCATGCGCTCGAAGAAGAGGCGGAAGAGCATGCGCGCCAGGCCGTCGGCATCAGGGCAGACGCGCCACAGGTCGGGGAAGCCGGTGACCTGGACGACCTGATGGGGAAAGGGTTGTTGGCGCTGGAGGTGACGCAGGAAGGAGACGACGGACAGCGTCTCGGGAGCGGGCAGACGGAAACGGAGGGTAAAGGCGGCGCGGAACTCGTCCACGGCCCGCCCACGCACCAGGTTGTAGCCGGTCATCAACATACTGTCCTCCTCACATCATCCTTGCCGTTATTTGCCCGCTCAGCGCATCGGCGAGGCGCTGGTAGATCTCCTGGGTTTTGTGCTTGGGGTCCAGGTAGCGGGCGACGCGGCGAGCGAGTTCGACGAAGGTGCGGTCGTCTGCCCAGCGGGCGATGAGGCCACCGGTGAGCGCGCCGCGGCGGTCCAGCGCGACGAGCAGGTGCAGCCGGTCAACCGCGGTCAGGCCGTCGGATGGGGCGGCGTCCACGCCGGGGAGGCTGAGTTGTGTCAGGTCCGTGTCCAGGCCGCCCAGGCGCTCCAGGAGGTAGTCGGCGCGCTGGTTCTCAGGCACGACTTTGACCTTGCCGCCCGAGCGGCGCACCAACTGCTGCCGCTCGAGGATTTCCAGCGTGACGTGGGGGTTGTGCATCAGGCGGCGCTTGAGCCGGTCGTAGGGCACTTCGCTCTGGCCGAGGAAGTTGATGACGTAGAAACGGCTGAGCGGGTCGAGCCCGGCCGGCCAGAGGCGCCCTTCGGCCTCTTCGACGAGTTGGTCCACGATCTCGCCGATGCCCTGGATACCGCGCGCTTCGTCGCCGTCAAGCGCTTGCTCGACCGTGACGGGCTGGTCCTGCCAGAAGACGCAGGGGCGGCCCTGGTAGTAGTGGCGGCTGTACTCCTCCAGGCACTGGCCGATGGCGATGACGTAGATGTCCTCGGGCAACAGGCCGCGGGCCTCGTTCTCGAGTTCTTTGACCAGGCGCTCGGCGCGCAGGTAGACGCGGTCGGCGACGTCGCGCCAGTTGACGGCTTCCGGCTCGTGCACCTGCTTGCGGCAGACGATGAGGGCGTCGTAGGAGATGTTGGCCTTGTCGCGGATGTGGAGCGAGGAGACCATCTCGGCGTGGACCGGGTAGAAGGCTTTGACGTAGAAGCCAGCGTCGAGGACGGTCTTGAGCACGGCGGCCCAGGCCTCGCTGGCCTGGTGGTGGAAGGTAAAGACCATCAGGCCGTCGTCGGCCAGGTGACGGCCGGCCTCGGCGAAGATGCGGGTGAGGGCGGCGGTGAAGAAGGCTTCGTCCTTGGTGAGGAAGGGCGTGCCGTGCCCGCGGGTGACGGTTTCCACAACCTCTTCTTCCTTGGGGGTGAGGGGCGGGCCAAAGGCATCGGGGTAGTCACGCGCCAGGGCGGTGCGCAGCCAGACGTAGAAGAAGTCGGAGAGTTCGGCGTACATGACGTTGCCGTAGTAGGGGGGATCGGTGACGACCAGCGCTGCGTGGCGGTTGCCCAGGGGGAAGAGGTCTTCGGAAGAGCGGCAGAGCAATAACCGCTCGCCTTGGGACGGAAAGAGATTACCATTGATGGGGACCTTGGTGTAGCCTTCATCGGTACGGAAGAAGTTGTCGTTGGGATGCTGGCCCCATTCCAAGGCTTTCTGGATCAAGGCGTGCTCATTTTGAAAGGTGTTTCTGCCAAACTCAGCACCCCAGAGATTGCCCTCCGTGGGAGTCAATTTAGGCACAAAAGCGTGCGCGCTGAATGTTCCGCGTGTCTTGCCGCTGTCAGTCTGATAGCTGACAAATATGTTGCAGTATTCAATGGCCGCGCTCCATGCGAGCAGCAGGTATTCGCGGGCGTTGGAGTCCTCGACGGACAGGATGGCATCACGGAGGTGGGTCAGGAGCAGTAGTTGGCGCTCGTTAAACATATCCACCCAGCGATGGTAGCCGTGTTCTGGCAATGGGTTGCCTACGTAGGTATTGTAACCAGGTGGAATCTCCTGATCCGGCAGGTTGAGCGCAGGCTGTTCGGCCTCGAAACGCTGCCGGGCGTACTCGTAGAGGGCCAGGTCGTCTTCGTCAGGCTGCTTATAGCCCTTGAACTCGCAATGGGGGCAGTACAGTTCCAGGCCGTACATGCGGTAGGGCAGGCGACCCTGCTCCCTGGCGGCGTCCAGGATGGCATGGCTGGCACCACAGGTGGGGCAGGTGAAGTGGCCGTTACCAGCGTAGCCCTCGCGCAGGAGATCAGGCGGGGTCACGTGACCGCAGGCCGGGCAGGTGGAGCCGGCGGCAGCGATCTCCTCAAAGCTGGCGTAGACCTCCCCACAGGCTGGGCAGACCAGGAAATGGGTGTCCTTACCCTCCCCGGCGGCCAGGCGCATGCCTGGGGTGCCATCAGCGCTGGCGGGAACCTGGCGTTTGCCGGCTTTGTGCGCCAGGATAAAGGAGTTGAAGAGTGGGACTTTAGCCCCACAGGTGCGCTCCAGGCAGCGGGCGAGTTTGACCCAGAAGACGTACATGACGTCAGCGACTTGCCCGCAAGCGGGGCAGCGGGTCTTGTAGCAGGCACGGATCTCGCCGGCGACGGCGGCCTCGACCTGGCGGAAGGCGGCTTCGAGCGCGGCGGGGTCAATGCCATCAGTCTCCTTCTTGACGACGAACCAGGCGACCGGGTTGAGGTCTATGCCAGCGACGTCGGCACCCAAGCGCAGGGCCTCGACGACGGTGGTGCCGCCGCCCATGAAGGGGTCGAGGACGAGTTTGTCCTTGAACGCCTTTTCGATGACGGCGTTGGCCTGTGGATCGAGGCGGTAATAGAGGCGCTCCCAGGCGGTGGGTGGGCGCTCGAGCAGGCCATTGGTCTTGCGGTACCAGTCGGGGCTGGGGCGAGTGTCGCGGACGCGCTTGTGGTAGTCGCGCTCGTAGAGGATTTTGTGGCCTGCGGCGTCTACGAAGTCGCCGTCGGCGTCGCGTTTCCAGGGCTCGAGTGCGTCCCAGTCGGTCCAGTCCACGGCGCTGGCGAGGAGGACGGTGCGGAAGACAGAGGAGAGGCGGCGCGCCCACCATTTGTGCATGGTGTAGATGGGCTTTTTGGCGTTGGCTTCCTTCTGCGCCAGGCGGTTGACCTCGCGCAGGGGGAAGTCGTACTCGATGTATTTGCCGGGGCGGAGGGTGTAGGGGGAATGGGGGTCGGTCATTGGACTATCACCCACGGCACCAGGCACTCCATCAGACTCACGCCGCCGTGCTTGAACAGTGAGCCGGAGCCGCGCACGAGGCCGCCCCAGGCGAAGCGGCCGCGCGCTGCACCGACGCTCCCCTGCACCCAGGCCTTGCCGGTGGCGGCGAGGGCGTCGGTGGTGGCGCGGGTGGAACGGCCCAGTTTGAAGTGCTCGGCCAGGATGGCCTGTTCCTGTGCGTCCTCGACCGGCCAGGCACACTGCCCACCCTGCCACAGGTAGCCGTGGTCGCCGGTGATCACGAGCGGGTACACCAGGTGTGGGTCGCTCAGGACTACTTCGAGGATCGCCTCGACCGGCTGGACGACGTGGCGGGCGTAGTCGGTCGCTTTGAGGCCGAAGTAGTCATCGGGAAAGGCGTACCAGATAAAGCGTTTCCTTTCGGTGGAGGAGAAGTCGGGCTGCCACCTCTCGCTCGTCACGTGGCGAAAGGCAAAGGAGTAGTGGTGGGAGCGGCCAGCCATGTCGCTGGGACCGGCGGCGTTGAAGTGGTAGTGAGCACAGTCGCCCGTCTCGGTGGGGAGGGGGGCCAGGGCGAAGTCTACACGGGGTGTCAGGTTGTGTGCGGCCAGCACTTGTCGAATCAGAGGCAACTCGCGCAGGCTGAAGGCGTCAATGAAGAGGAGTGTGTATTGCTCCCAGGCGCGTATCTGCGCCACGCGGTCACGGCGGGGATCGTCGGCCTCCAGCAGCGCGTACACGTCATGATAGATGGCGTACACGTCGTGTTCCAGGGTCGAGGCGGCATGCTCGCCTTCGCGCAGGTAGGCGGAGAGGTCGCCCTGCTGGCGGGCCTGGGCGAAACGTTCTGACGTCCAGATTTCGTCCGTCAGCACCTGGTAGAGGGCCTGGAGTGGGTCGTCGGTTTGGATCAGTTGTTGGATGAGTGATAGATCCATGGGCTGCTTCGTAGGTTCAATAGCCAGTGTGTTGCGTGTTGCGTGTTGCGTGTCACGTTTTCTCCCGGTGCAGGTGCACGGTGACTTCGCAGATGAGGGGGTGCGGCAATTGGTTGAGAAGCGCTAACAGGCCATCGCGATTCACGACTGGGACTTCGCGCAGCGTCCACCAGAGGGTGAGAATAGCATCGCCTGGACCAGCCTGACCCAGGCCGAGCAGGTCGCGATGGGCAGCCAGATCGTCCCCACGCAGGGTGCAGCGGTAACTGATCGTCACCTGGCTCAGCCGGTCAGTCTTGTTCACCAGGCGGACCACGTCGGTCTTTACCTGTGGCACCGGGCCGGGGGCAAGTGCAAGGGGCGCTGGCCCGCGGGGGAACTCCGGCTCGGCGCCCGCGGCTATGCACGGGGGGCGCACGATCATGTCGTCGGGCAGCGGTCCCTGGAGGACGACGCCAGCCTGAGGGGTTTCCAGTTCCCGGCGGACCAGCAGGTCGGCCAGGTGAGCATCCACCCGCCCGGCGTCTACGACTTCGTCGGGGAACTGGGCGCCCACCTGGTAGCAGTGCTGGCGCACCTCGCGCACGGTGAGGCCCTGAGGGTGCGTTTCTACGACCGTGCGCAGCGCATCGTCGAGGCGCAGGCGCGGCTTGTGGGCTTCCAGCGGCACAGCCACCGTCCAGTGGGGTTGCAGGGGGCCGGGATCGTGCCCGCAGACGTAGCGCTCGTCCCCACCTCTGACGATCTCCAGCCGCGCCTGGGCGACCAAATCGCGGATGGCCTGGTCAATCGGCTCGTCGCTGGGGCGGCCTTCCCAGACGGGCTTGGCAAAGGAGCGCTGGCGCAGGAACTCGGCCCGCACGTCGGCGACGGCAGGTGGGGTGTGGCGCGCCTCCACCACCTCCAGCACGTTCTGGCGGAAGCGGGCAGCATCGTAGCGCTGTTCGACTGCGCGGTAGATGGCGGCACGGTCGAGGGGCACCTCGACGCGGGTGAAGGTCAGGTCACCACGCTCGGGGTCGTAGATGGGCGCACGCCAGGCCCCGTAGCGGTCGCGCAGCCGGTCACGGAGGCCCGGGCGCAGGCCACTGATTCCCTCCAGGAGGTCGGTCACGCGGCGCTGGGCATCGGGGTTGCCCACCAGGTCGAAGCGCAGGTCCTCGGCGGACTTGACGCGCCGGGCCATCCAGAGCAGGTCGGGATCGTCGGCCACCGAGGCCATGTCGCGGGGGTCTACGATGATCAGCGCGTTGGGGTAGGCGCGGCCATAGTAGAGCCTGGCCAGGATGTCCTCGCTCTCCAGCCGCTCCGTCATGAGCACGAGTGTCAGTTCGCGCTGGTCGGGCACTTGCTCGAAGGGGAAGACGCAGGCCGTGCTCCCGACCATCTCTTTGAGCGTCTTGACGAGCAACGCGCGGGCGGGCTCGCGGAGATCGTCCCGCCGGGCGCGGCGGTTGATCTGGGCGACGACGTTGACTTCGGCGCGGAAGAGCCAGCGCGGCGGGTGGGGCTCCACGTGCAGGTTGAGCGCCGTCTCCTCCAGTTGCTGCAGGATCATCTGGACGGTGCTGGCCGTGATCGGTGCGCTGCCGTCCCCAGGACGCAACGTGCCCAGGAGGACCTCGCCAAAGTCGGCCCCCAGCCCCCGCTCGGCGCGGGGGTCGCCCAGGGAGTGCAACAATACGGTAGAAAGGATGGGAGCCGCACAGGGCACACCCTCTTCCACGCTGCGCACGACGTTCTCGCGGGCGAGTTCGACCAGGCGGGGATCGAGGTTGACCAGGTCGTCGGTCAGCCGTTCGACGGTGAGGGAGATATCGCCAGCCAGAAGCAAATCACGGTCCTGCAACTGCCCCGTTCCGCCGTGGGCGGGGGGCAGCGTCTCCTGAAGCACGTGGGCCAGCAGATACAGCGCACCACGGGAGTTCTGGTAACTGGTCTCCTCCTTGCGGGCGACGCTGGAATAACGTCCGAAGACGACCTCGATGGTCTCGGGGTGGAAGGGGTAACATTCGAGCATGTGCTGGCGGTAGCGGTTGTAGTCGCCGACGTGGACGTGGGCATCCAGGGGCCGGTACTGTTCCAGGTAGGCATCTACGACGCGCTCAGCGGCCGGCTGGTCCACCCGCTCGACCAGGCGATGCATGACGACCTGGCGGCGGTCGGGGGCCTGGGTGAGGTCCTCGAAGAAGGCATCGTCCCGGCCCACGATATTGGCGATGCGCGGTTCGAGCATCAGCAAGGTCAGGAAGACAAACAGGCCGTTGTCGGGATCGCGGGCGAACTCGGTGAGGTTCTGCAGGAAGGAGAGGTTGGCTTCGACCTGGTGGTGGTCCTGGATGGGCATGAACCAGCGCTCGATCTCGTCCACAATCAGAAAGACCTTACGCCCGGCGGCGGCCTTGCGCAGGTCTACGACGGTGGGGAAATTGTTGCCGGTATGGTGGAAGCCATCGTAACCGAGTGCAGCAAAGATCGGGGTCCAGAGGTACTCGACGGGGGCATCGCTGCCGGGCTGGGTGAGGTTGGTCATGGGCATCAGGACGACCACCGCGCCCGGGCATGGGTCGAAGTCAATACAGTGCTCAGACAGCCAGGGACGGGCCTGGTCAGGATGAGCCAGCACGTGGTAGAGGGTCAGAAGCAGGTGGCTCTTGCCGGAGCCGTAACCACCGGTGATGACAAAGTTACCCTTGCGGTCGGCGTCACGAGAACTGAGGGAGGTCTGTAGCCGGTGAAGCAAGCGCTTGAGGGCGACGGAGGGATAGGTGGCGCGGAGAACGCGGCGGGGAGCACGTTCGAAGGCGACGGCGTCCTGGTTGAGGAGGGCATAGAGGGAGATGATGCCGTGCAGGTTGCCCTCGACGACCTCCGGGCGCAGCGTGAC
>Ga0315285_10000666_pt1 | contig 35727 bp, 34 predicted proteins | sample YL17G09_36_MG_FD_203698 | JGI IMG/M metagenome (GOLD analysis project Ga0315285, IMG submission 203698) | Sediment microbial communities from Yellowstone Lake, YNP, Wyoming, USA - YL17G09_36 | ecosystem: Environmental > Aquatic > Freshwater > Lake > Sediment | place: USA: Wyoming | collected...
CGTTCGTGTCGGCATTTATCGGAATCTTAGTGCTTGTGCTATACAGCCTCCTGTTTTTCGGTTTGACTATAGTTCTGCTAAGGCGGAATCTGATGAAGGGGTTGTGAGAACGATATGATCGATGTAGTCAAGCTGACAGGAACGGCCGGAGGGAGGTGCTCACCGTCATGAGACCCATTGACGTCACTCGGCTTGCGGAGTTCGATACAAAGCGACACAAGAAGATCGAGTTGTTCAAATGCCCAGCGTTCAATGCCGTCCAGATCTGCTTTGAGGCGGGTCAGAAGATATCGCCTCACGTCGAGCCCTATTCAGTCATCTTCTATGTTATGGATGGGGCCGGCGTCATAACGACGGATGACGGATCATGGACAGTCAACCCAGGAGACATGATATTCGTTCAGAAAGACGCAGTACGCGGAATTGCTGCGAAGACGAGGATGAGAGTGCTTGGCATCCAGGAGCCTCACTAGCATGATTCCTATGACAGGATTGAATCGATGAATCAATAGAAACGAGTGTGAGAAAGATGGAAAACGAGAAGCAGGTAAAACTGCCAGATTGGACATGGGAGTTCCACGGCCACCGCTGCCCGTTCATGCCGATAGGGTACCGGATGGGCGCGATCGCCATGCGAGAGCTAGGAATTGAGAAAACAAAGGACCACGGCGCGTTCGCGCTGTCGGAGATGGGCGTTGGCCACCCGCAGACGTGCATGATGGACGGCGTGATGTCCGCGACGGGATGCACCTACGGGAAGCTCATGATGGAGCGGCTGAACTACGGCAAGGTCGCGACCATCGTATACGCGCCCAGAAAAGGCGCGGTGAGAATCTATCTCAAATCCGATTTCCAGGACGAGCTGGGCAAGGAAGAGTTCTTCGCCTACAGGAAGCGAGGAATCGAGCCATCGGACATACCTGCAGATGTGACGGAGCGCGCGGTTAAGATCGTGCTCGAGACCCCAGAGGACAAGATGTTCAAGATCGAGAAGCTGCCGAATTTCGCCTTCTCCCGCCCGAAGGGCTCCTTCGCCAAGGTGAAGTGCTCGAAGTGCGGGGAATATGTCTTCGAAAGATATGTTCGGACAGTCGAGGGCAAGCCCGTGTGCATCCCGTGTTCTGGATTCACGGAGTCGAGGCTGGATGCCCTCAAGGGCATGCAGTGAGAGGAATCGAAAATGGACCTCACGCTTCTGACCGCCATCATTTCCGTCTTTCTGATCTCGCTGGTATTTTCAATGTTCGGCCAGGGCGGAGGTTCCCTGTACACCCCCGTCTTCTTCCTCCTGGGATACGCCACGCTGATTTCGATCTCCACCTCCCTTGTACTTAACCTGGTGACAGCGCTTTCAGCGACGCTCATCTACTACAGGAACAAGATGGTGGACCTGAAGCTGTCGCTTGCCTTCATCCCGGGGATATGCATCGGAGCGCTCATTGGTGGAGCCTCCACGAAGTACGTGGACTCGAACCTCCTCATGTGGGCATTCGCGGTATTCCTCATCGGCGCCGGCGGCAGGATGGTGTACACGTACTGGGAGAAGAAGAAGGAGAATGAATCATGCCCACTCAAGCTGACGAACCGGCTGTTCGCGCTGATTACCGTCTTCAGCTTCGCGGTCGGGATCATGTCCGGGTTGCTTGGGGTCGGCGGCGGGATTGTGATAGTGCCGTTCCTGATATTCCTGTGCAAGCATCCGACCAAGGGCGCCGCTGGAACGGCCGCCTTCGTCGTCATCTTCTCCTCGATATTTGGGGTGATAGGACATTCGGCCGTGGGACACTTAGACACGGGGCTCATACTCGCGACGGTGGTGGCCGTGTTCATCGGGGCGCAGATAGGCGCGCGCTCCATGGTCAAAGCGAAATCGGAGATGATTAAGGTCGGGTTCGGACTTATAATGTGGCTGTTCGCAGTCCAGCTCGTGCTGAAGCTTCTAGGATACCTGTGAAGGATGGATTGGGAGAAATGATGAAGAAGAGAGGTGATTGAGTGCCAGAAGAAAAGCAGATGGAATGGAAGGCTGGAGAGAATACGCATGAGAACTTGATATACGCGTGCTTCGGAGGGTTGTCGAACACCGGGATAACGGCTACGCTGGCAAGCATGGAAGCCGTCAAAGACCTGGGGTTGAGGAAAGTGGGAATCGGATGTCTTGCTGGACTTCCCATCGAAGTGGGGCCGGTTCTTGGCAAGACCAAGGCAGCAAAGAAGATCATAACGGTCGATGGCTGCCCATTTGAGTGCAGCAAGAAGGTCGTCGAACGGGCTGGGTTCAAAATCGCAAGAAGCATTGTGCTTGCAAGAGACATCGGAATGAAGAAGAAGCCGTTTCATGAGGACATCGGAGGAGATCTGAAGGGCATGATGGACTACGTCTCTGCAGAGGACGTCAGGAAGGCAAAGGAGCTCATTATCCAGGCCGTCAATGAATAGAAGAACAATGGATGTTCGGACAGAGTAAGGTTGACAAGGAAGGCGCGCGCAATGGCGAAACTTAACATAGATCGCTCCGAGTGTACGAAATGTGGTGTATGCATTGACATCTGCCCAAACAACGCGCTCGAGCTCCTAGATGACGGACCCGAGCTGACTCATCCTGAGCTGTGTACAGAGTGCGGCGTGTGCGAAGACCAATGCCCGTCGCGCTCGATCACAGTCCTCCGTCGCCAAGACTCGAAGATGCTTGGAGCGAAGCCAATCGGAGATCCCAAATGGGTCGCGGCGTCAGAGCAAATGGTCGCTCTCCTAGGCCTGGCGAAACCACCCGTGGGGATAAGCCTCGTGAGGAGCGCGGACGATGTGCAGCATGGATTCGTAGCGATGGATTTCCCGATCAGGCACTGCGTCTCCATCCACATGGCATCGCTCGGAGCGGCCATCTACGTCCCAGCGCAGCAGCATGCGTGCTCCGCCGGGAAAGCTGCTCTCGGGATTGCAGAACTGCCCGAAAAAGTCAGGTCTGGAAAGGTTCCCTACATGCACGGACTCGCGTCGACCGAGCCGGCTGCAGCACGCACCATGGCGGAAATACCCAAACTCCCCGTGGGAACTTGTACAGGTACCGTGGTCGCGCCTCTGGCTTGCTTCAAGAATCCTCCGGAGGTCGTGGTGCTGACCTGTCTGCCGAAGCAGGCGATGTGGGTTGCCAATTCGTTGATATATGAGACGGGTGGCCCTAGGATAACGGCGAACTTCGCGGGAATGCAGGCGTCGTGCGGTGACGTTACAGCGCTCCCCATACTCACAGGGAAGGTCAACTTCAGCCTCGGCTGCTATGGATGCCGTTCAGCAGGGAAGCTAAAGGATGACGAGATGTATGTGGGAATCCCGATGGCAAGAATCGAAGAGGTGATCTCTGGCCTGCAGGGCCTTCGGAGGGCGATGGGCAAGTTAGAGCGTACGCAAACCACTCAAGATTTGAAAGAAGCAGGGAAAAGTGAGGAATGAACATGGATGAAAGGACCATCGAATTGGTTGGGATCGCCGCTTCTGTCGCTGGCCATTGCCAGCCCTGCCTGCGATATCACATGAGCGCGGCGAAGAAGCTCGGAATAGAGAAGAAGGATGTCCGCGAGGCTGTTGCGCTCGCAAAAGCAATCAGCAAGGCGGGAGATGAGTCGATGTCAGAACTCGTTGGCAAGCTGCTGGGCAGGACATAGAACACAAGAACGCTGGTTGAACCGAATCGGCACAACTCAAATCAATGTGGAAGGCCAATTGGCAGATGATATGAATACCGAATCCCGCAGAAGATATCGTGTGGCTTTCATCTGCGTCAAGAACTCGTGCAGAAGCCAGGTCGCAGAGGCCCTTGCTAAGAGTCTCGCTCCCGATATCATTGATCCCGTAAGCGGAGGCACAGAACCCGCGGAAGAAGTCGACCCAGGCGCCATTGAAGCAATGAAGGAACTCGGTATCGACATATCGCATGCACGTCCCAAGCAACTTCCAGCAGAGACTCTGGCGTCGTTGGATCTTGTCGTTCACATGGGGTGCGGAGCGCCGGGGATGTGTCTGATTGTGCCTGGCATTCCTAGTGAGGATTGGGGAGTCGCGGATCCCGCCGGAGGGCCTGCCGAGAAGTACTGTGAGATGGTCAAAGTGATCAGGGAGAAGGTGCTGGATTTGGCTGCTCGCCTGAGGTCTGGCAGATTGCCACCCTCTTCTTTGAAATTCACTCTCAAACTGTCTCTGTAGCCCCGCCACGGCTGCGCCTTCCAGAATGCAACCACCTGTAGGGACGCCTGTGACCGCGACCTCCGGCAAGAGTCTTGAACATTAATCTATCAGATAGAATTAAAATGTGCGAGGGCCCGGATTATGGCCCGGAATCTACTAGCAATTAAAGGTCCCAGCAATAACTGCCAGTATGAAATGTGCGGGGTAGTCCACTCATACCGTCGCCCTTCCTCCCCTGTGGGCTCTTCCGAGGCGAACGATGGCTGCCGAACACAAGACCAGAATGCTCTAGTACTTCAGAATAGATTCGAGCGTCAATCTCGAGTCTGGTTCGGGAAGGAAGTGAAGAGATGCTAGCGCTCGTGAGCTTCAACGTTGAGAAAGGGAGATGGAGAGAATACAAGCAATGGGTTGTCAACCATCTGGACAAATACAAAGAGTTCTATGGCCCGATTGGGTTCAAGCTAAATGGGGTCTACTTTGCACCAGACGGCCTTGGACCCTACGACGTCACCTGGATATGGGAGTTCAAGAAGTTCAAAGACCTCGACACAGCGGATGAGTACGATAATCCGGCATTGACCAGGCTCCTAGATCAAGAGAACGACTTCTATGTTCCAGGCCCCATGAACACAGTCATCCTGAAGAACATCAAGGAATCCGTTGTCGCTCCTCCAACTAGGAAGAAGAAGCAAAAGAGCTAGTCCTTGGGCCCAACCCCTTTTCTCGCCTTTCCACCCCTATGGTCTTTTCTCGTCTTCTTATTTGAAGATGAAACGCGGGTGATGTGATAATGAGTGCCAGTCTTTCATGTCGACTGGAATGATGGATCAATTCTTACCTGTATACATCTCTCAATATCTGCATCGCACGTGCGAATTCCTACCACATCTAACTGAGAATTGAGTGAAGTCTGGGGTTAGATTTGAACAGGGGCATCGACATGTCGATTCGGTCACATCCATGTCATGGATTCTCCATACAAGGGCTTGTCTTGATCCTCCGGAGGCGTATACAGCGCGACCTCTTCGAAGAATGACATGGGCTCAAAGCACGCCTCTGGCGGAAAGACACCGCGCATCGAAACATCGCCCCTTAGAATTGTCAAAGCAGCTACTGCCAACGGGATGCTCGTGCTAGCGATTCGGATAGGCCAGCAAGCATATCGTGCCTGTCGACCATCCTTCCATCCCGTCATCACAATCCTCATGTCCCATCCCGGAGCGTTGCCAGTCAGCCATAGCTCGCGATTCCTGGCAAGCGTTTCGAGGAATGAGCGAGACGCCTCCTTCACGGAGACCTCTCCTCGCGAGATTCGCTCGGCCTCGCGATAAACGAGCTTGCTCATCTCCGGGGGAGTGATCGTGAACATGCAAGACACATTCCTAACTCGGGGGACACAACGAGGGATGGTGATCAGCTCCGGGGCCTCGACCGGATATGCGGTCTTGATCGAGCCGTCGGTCATCTCCAAATCGATCCCATGATCAAGAGGGTTCACGGATATCCATGACCCGTCACGGTACACTCGAACGGGTCCCTTGACGTTGCTCATGACAAGCTGCCAGGACGAGTCTACACGCGCGCTACTGCTGAAAGCATTAACTGCCTCCAGCACTAGCTCGTCCGGAAGTGCCAATTGGAAACGGAACTTGATATCATCCACGCTGTCAAACCGCTTGAGGGCGTGCATGACAAGCAGGTTGTCTATTCCGGGATCATAACCTATGCCTATCACAGCTGCAACACCTCGGTCTCTCGCCTGCGAATCAAGCTCCAGTTGCCTCTCAGCTACCCGAGCGTCGGCTCCGAGGTCGCAGTAGTCAACACCGGCGTCGATCGCTGCGCGAAGCGCTGGAAGAAGTGTTTCCCACTCGGGACCCGCTGCGTTGACAACTATGTCGTACTTTTCCGCAACAGATGCCAATCTATCGGTGTCTTGGATGTCCACGGGCACCGAGTGCGCTTTGTAGCCAATTTCCGCTACACGACGCTTCAGCATTTCTTGGTTTCTGCCAGCCAGGCCAATCTCGGATACGATATCTGAGCGCACGAGACACCGTGCTGCATACTCACCGAAGCGACCAGACCCTCCAAGGAGAAGGACTCTCATCCGAACCACCAACACCGTAATCAGACCAACTCTACTTCAACCCTTCAGTCGGGAATGGATTGTAGTCAATCGAGGAAGGGAAGAACCACTGCCCTTCTGTAGGTTCGCCTTTCCTCCCCTATGGGCTTTTCCGAATAGCCGACACCAAAATGATTTCTAGCCGTCATCACAATCTACGGTCGGGGGGTTCGAGATCGCATGAAAAGAGGTCTTTCGAATAGGGAGTTGATTCCCGCAATTGAGACGACCTACTATGAGCTTCTTGCCGTTCTTCAGACAAGCATCCCGGGAGGGTTCTGGCGAAGGGAGTCCGATATGATCATCTACTACAGTGGACTCCCAGTGCCTCTCCTGAATGGCATCCTCGGCCCGAGGTTCACTGCTGAGAACATGTCCAGAAAGGTTGAGTCGGCGATGTCACATTTCAGGAGCATGAGAATGCCGATGAGATGGCTCCTCGGCCCATCATCTTCTCCCCAAGACCTTGGCGAACTGTTGTCAAGTCAAGGTCTGAAACAGGGATGGGCAATTCCAGGGATGGTTCTGGACCTCGAATCCGTGAATCGCGAGCCGCTGCCGAAAGGATTCGAAATCCAGCAAGTCGCGGATAGGGGATCCCTTAGGGCTTGCGGTGACACACTGGCAGAAGGATTCGAACTCCGGGACGAGATTGGGAAGAGTGTCAGTGATGCCGTCATAAGCTACGGCATGAGCCCAACGCGGCGATGGTTTCTTGGGCGTCTGAACAGGAAGGCTGTCACTGTGTCTCTGTTGGTCCTTCATGCTGAATTTGCTGGCATCTACTGTGTCGCGACGATTCCCGAAGCCAGAGGGAAAGGTCTGGGCTATGCAATAACCCGCGAACCTCTCATGGCAGCAAAGAATGAGGGGCACAAAATCGCAGTTCTCGAAGCGAGTCGCATGGGGTTCCCCGTTTACAAGAGGATTGGATTCAGGCAACTCTGCGAGTTCAGAACCTTCACTTGGTCTCCGTAAGAAGATTCCAGTTTCAATCTGCGGAGGACGCAAAGGGCCAAAGACCAGAGAGGCGATATGCGGTTTGGAGGATGAGGTTGCAGTGCCGAAGTCGGAACCCAGGGGACCCGTTCTGATCACAGGAGGAATCACCGGAATTGGACGTGCGACGGTCGATCTCCTCTCAGAAATGGGAGTCACAGTATATGCGACAGTGCGGAATGATGCAGATATCGAAGCCCTTGGCTGTCTCGAACGTGTCGTTCCCATGAAGTTGGATGTAACGAAGCAAGGAGACGTTGACCGCATTGTTGGCATAGTGAGGAGTAGAGGGAGAGGACTCTTCGGTCTTGTGAACAATGCCGCCACCGGAAACATGTGGCCTCTGGCTGAACTCACCGCAGAGGAGATGGTGTCCACATTCGAAGTGAATGTCTTTGGGGTCCACAGGATTACGCGAGGGCTTCTGCCATTCTTGGCGAAGTCCCACGGCAGGATCGTGAACATCAGCTCAATCGCTGGAATAGGCACTGGAGGGGATATCGGAGATTACGCAATGACAAAGCATGCAATCGAAGTCTACTCCGATGTACTCCGCAAGGAACTGAAGAGATACAAGATCAAGGTCAGCGCAATAGAACCAGGAGAGTTCAGGTCGCCATCAATAGAGAAGGCCGCTAAGGTCACCAAGAGAAGGGCCGAGGTTTATCGTCCGGTCCTGAGTCAGACGGAGATCCGGAGAGTGGTCAGAGAGGCAAATCAGTACGCTGTCGAGCATTGGAAGGCCGATCCACCAGACAAGGTAGCGCATGCGATCGTCCATGCGCTGTTCTCCCCCGCCCCTCATTGGAGGTACTTGGTCACCACAGACAAGGACGATCTAACCTACGAGCTGCAAGTGCTGATGGCGAAGGTCGTCCAGATCAATCGAGGGAGCGAATACAAGCTGGAGAAGGCCCTGCTTCATTCCCTCTTGAACAAGACATGGAGCAAGTGGGATGAGTTCTAGACAGTCAGTGTTGTAGGACTCCTGTTCATCCTTCTCCCTCCTCGCGCTTCTCCGGAAAGAGTTTGAACATCACAGAGCGGGCGCCACGAGAGAGCTGCCATATCTCCTGACGGCCGAGGACGGCAAGACATTTCTTGCCGGCAAGGAACTCTTTCGCCCGACCGGAAGGGTCTAGCTTGGTGCGATTGTTCTCTGATTGGAGAAGAGCCAAACGTTCAAGCATTCACACGGATCAGTTCGAACTGCAGCATCACCCATCTAGCCCCAGAGACTGGTGTACTTCTTCGTCAGATACTGAACAAACGGTTCGGGTGTCAGAGAAGTGCCGGTGACTTTCTCGACAAGTTCTCCTGGGTCGTACATAGCTCCCCAATGTTGAACGTTGTCTCTTAGCCAGTCAATGGCTATTCCTGGTCTGCCTTTTTCAACCTCGTCAGACCAGGCGCGATTCTCTTGCTCCATCTTCCGCAAGAACATGCCGCCGTACACATTGCCCAAGGCATAGCTCTGGAAGTAACCGTAGCATCCGTTGCTCCAGTGCACATCCTGGAGGACTCCTTCTCCATCATTGTCGAATCGCACTTGAAGATACTTGTCATATAGATCGTTCCAAACCTGAGGCAACTCTGAGACCTCCACCCTACCTTCGAAGAGAGCGCGTTCAATCTCGAAACGAATTACTATGTGAAGTGAATATGTGAGCTCATCAGCCGTGACCCGCGTCTTCGACGGCTCAACCTTGTTGATTGCTCTGAGCAGGTCGTCAAGTTGAACAACGGAGAATGCGCTGCCAGTGAACTCCTTCAGCCTCGGCAGGTAGTAGACCCAGAAACTCCGCGAACGCCCGAGGATGTTCTCCGCGAATCTCGACATGGACTCATGGATCCCCATGCTGGCAGCTACTCCCACAGGTTGATACATCCAGTCATGGTTCAGATTCTGCTCGTATAAGGCATGACCTGCCTCATGCAATCCGGTGAACAAGGCATTGAACGGGTCGTCCTCATGGTAGTGCACCGCGATTCTCACGTCCTTGAAGTAACCGCTGGTGAATGGGTGTTCGGTCTCGTCGATTCTGCCGCAGGCCTTGTCCGAGGTCGTGTCATAGCCAATCAGGGCCACAGCGTCTCTCACGATATCGCGCTGGGTTTCTATCGGGATATGCCTCTTCATGACAGAAGTGTCGACTTCTCCCGAGGCCTTACTGTACTTTCGAACGAGAGGCACGAGCGACACCCTCAAATCCGTCAGCAACCTGGCCACCTGCTCATGCGTCATGCCTTTGTCAAAGTCATCTATCATCGCATCGAACACACATGATGCACCCCTAGCATGCATTGTCGCTTCTGCACGTTTGATGCTCAAATCCACCAGCTTCTGCAGCTCGGGCTCGAACATCTTCCAGTTACGCGCCGCCTTCGCCCTTGCCCAAACATCCCTCACAGTCGCCATCTGGCTTGCCAAGTCTGCTACAAGATTCTCTGGCACGCTCGCCGCTATGTCGTGTTCTCTCCGAAGCAGATGCAGATTCCTGCGCTGCACATCATCAAGTGAACCGCTCCCTCTCTCAGACTCTGTCAACAGAGTCCCGAGTTCGTCGCTGGTCAACATACGATGACTGACGCGCTCCAAGATGTTCAGCTGGTCGCTTCTTAGCCTTATTCCTTGTGGCGGCATGAATGTCTCGAGGTCCCAATTCATGAGCAGCTGCACTGAGCCTACAAGAGCGATTTCGCGATACTTTTCCATCAGCTTGTTGTATTCCTTCATCGCCTTTCCTCCCCTACGGTCTTTTCCGAGGCGTTGTCTTTACACGCGGTCGCCTCGTCCTCTCAAGGTCCTCCAGACTTCTTCTTGCCAACGGGGGCAAGATACAGTACGAATTGGTTCTTGCCGTCCAAGCCGAGAAGTCTGTTCAGCTTGTTGTCATCGAAAGCGCCTACCGCGCAAGTGCCAGCACCGATCGCCTCCACAGAAAGGTAGAGGTTTTGGCAGATATGGCCCGCGTCCAGAGGTATGTACCTATATGCCCTTTCTCCGTAACGCCAGACTGTCCTGTATGGAACGGCCACCCAGATGAATATCACTGCACTTCTGGCGATGAACATCTGGTCCAAGCTGTACTTAGCGACCTTGATTGAGATCGAGGGGTCATGATCGATTTCCACGAGCCTGTGTGCGATTGCCAGGAATCTGTATAGGCCAGGTCTGATTCCAAGAACTCTATTCACTACGAGGTAAGTCTCGAATGGATGACGGGCCCCGCCGGATGGCACAGTTCTGATTGTTCGATTCCCTCTGCTACTCTCGCCTCGCACGGTGATGACTCTTCTCACGCCTTGTGTGCACCAGAGCAAGAAAGACAACTCCTCTAGCGTGAGAGGAGAGTCAGAGTAACTTCTAACGCTGTGACGATTCTCGATGGCCTTCCTGAGATCGATGCCACCAAGATCAATCTTGTCTGGAGGAGGTAGCTCGATGGTTGGCTTGGATTCATCATACTGCAGCTCCAATGGAGGCTGTGGAATGCCCTTGTCCTGGTCTGCTTGCCTGAGATACTTGTACTTCGTCTTCTCTATGAGTTCCTCGCCAATACCTTTCGCCAACGTCCAGCCTCCAAAGTCCGAATCGCCTTTCCTCCCCTATGGATGTTATGATGAAATCGTCCCCTCGCGTTCGCAGGATTCGAACAGTCGAAAGACCATACGATGTTCTAGTCACGGATTCAACCCCGGGAAAAGAGTGCACTTCGAGTGCGTCCTATGGATTGGGGCATATCCCTGACAAGGGACGAAGTGACCATAGTGCGGGAAAACCGCGAATAGAGGCATGTCCGAAAGCCCCAACGAATCCGTGAGATCAGGGGAATCCGGAAGAAGATAGCAGATAACGAATAGGTATCGGGGGACATTTCAACATAGAGGTCTTTTCTCAGAGCTTCTTCCCAAATAGAGCGGCAATGATGACTATTACACCAATGAATGCGGGCACAAGTGCAATCAGAACGGATTCGTCTTCGTACATCGCTACATAGACCGCCAATGCCATACCCATGATTACGAGGATGACTCCAACTCCGATGATCAGGGTCTTGAGTCGACGCTTTGACCTTCCCCGTGCCTCCGGAGTCGTTCCAATAGAGACTTTCTCACGGTCGGCGACTTCTTCCTCGGTCACATCCTTCCCCTCCTGCACCCCAGAATCGCCTCATCCAGCTTAAGGGCTTCTCCCAGCCCCTATGGTCTCTTCCTGAGATTCTTGTTTGAACATCAGAGAATCTAGATGCGGGGCGGATTCCTGATTTGCGGAACGCCTCCGTCCAGTATCTCTTTGAGGGTCGAGGGGTCGATGTTTCCTCCCGACATCACGCAGACCATAGGGCCTTTGTCCACCTTGCCCGTGAGGGCTGCAGCCAAGGAGCTGGCGCCTGAGCCCTCCGCGACCACTCGGTGCCGCTCGAACAAGACTCGAACGGCCGAGGCAACCTCTTTCAAGCTCACGACCATCGAGCCGGCTGCGAGTGGCCTGACGAGGTCCCATATCTCAGGGAGGACGTCGCTCTCGCCCGTGCCCTCGAGGAAGCTCGGGGTCCGCTCGACGTGTTTCGGAGATCCCGCCGCCAAGGAAGCTGCGAAAGCGCATGCCGTGTCTGGCTCGCACCCGTACATGTTAACCTGAGGCTTGCGAGATTTGACCGCGATAGCAATGCCTGCGAAGAGACCGCCGCCACCAAAAGGTACTATCACGGAATCCACGTCCGGGAGGTCCTCCAGGATTTCCAAGCCTATCGTGCCGTTGCCCGCAATCATGTGCTCGTTGCTAAAAGGGTGAACGAAAACGCGGTCCTTGAGCGGAGGATAGAAATGGTCTGTGGCGACCTTCCACACTTCCTCGAACGGTACTTGGATGATGTCCGCGCCATACCTTCTAATCCCTGTGAGCTTCGTCTCGGCGGCCGTGTCTGGCACAATCGCGGTGCAGGGTGTGTGGTGCCGCTGAGCGTGCCACGCGAGAGCCTGGGCCATGTTCCCGCCGCTGCAGGTGTACACGCCGTTCGTCCGCTGCTCGGGCGAAAGAAGCTCGATTGCGTTGCCTGCTCCCCTGACTTTGAACGAGCCAGTCGGCTGCAGATTCTCGAGCTTGAGATAAATCTCCGCCGGGCTGTCCTCGAGATTGAGGGGGACGAGAGGCGTCCGGATAACCAGGCCTTTCAATCTCTCCCGCGCTTCGTCGATGTCCCGCGGAGATACTCTCAGTACGCGGCGCTCCGTGATCGTCATTCTGGAATGGCAATGGCCATTCCTCACTAAGGTCTTTTCCGAGGGAGACTGCTGTTGTACATGAACCTGTGAATCTTCCATGCATCCTTTGAACTTCGTTTCCACACGATCATGAAACTTCCTTTGTCCGCCAATGCGCTTCCGTCATGTGGGTTCCGAATTTCGTAGACTCCTATAACCAATCTCTCGTCTTCAGTTCCTGAGGTCTCAATTGTCCGCCAGATCGCGTCCATGCTTTTCCCAATCTCGTGCTTATGGATGTTTTCAATCCTGGGTCTTCCGAATACGGGATCAGAGTTGGGTGGATACACAACAGCGTCATCCGTGAAGAAGCTAGATGCCAGTACCGCATCACCCTTCCTGGCTGCATCCAGATAGTCATCTTCAGCTCTTTTGATGCATTCCCACGAGTCTTCAGCCATTTTCCTCTGTCCCGTATCGCCTTTCCTCCCCTATGGGCTTTTCCGAGTAGGTAGGCGCAACCCCTTCCCATTTTCGTCATTCTAGGCCGGAGCCGAACCTAGGTCTTCTCCTCCGACGGAGTACGACGACCGTAGAGTGCTACGCCCAGACCAATTGCGCCCAGAGTAAACCCGATGACACTCAGAAGCCTGAAGAAATTGTAGGTATCTACATATGCCCACCTTTCGCCGGCTGTCATTGAACTTGCCATCAAGAAGAATGCAGTTCCAATCCCGACGCCTATCACGAGAATCATCAACCCCACGAGCTTCAAACGAGCTTTCATCGCCATTTCCCCGTACCCCCATCGCCTTTCCTCCCCTACGGGCTTTCTGCTAGTTTCATCATTTGAGAACGAACAACACTCTCTACCATGCAGAATGGCAGGACACCGTAACCTGCTACCAGATCATGGAACATCCTCTCATCGAACCTAGGTCCTAGCTTTGATTCGAGGTCGCCTCTTAGTGCATAGATCAATTGCCTGCCAACCATGTATGAAAGGAAATAACCTGGAAAATGAGAATAGACCTTTGCATCTGTTGCGAGTCCTTCCAGGGGCATTCCTGTCTCCTTTGCCATCCATTCTGCAATTTCCTTTGTTGTTGCTTCTCCATAGGCCAGCTTGATATCCGCAACAATTCTACATGCCCGAAAGACTGCATCAGTTAGAATCTGGAAAGCCAATTCATCGGATTCGTGATAGCCATGGTCGAGCATCATCTGTTCACAGTACAGCGCCCATCCTTCTACGGATTCCGTGGCAAAAGGTAGAATACTGCCCTCATCAGCCCACCGCACGGCAAGAGGCAGTTCAAAAATCCAGGGCTTACTTGTCGAAAGTGCGAGCTGATGGAAATGCCCAGGAAATGCCTCGTGCACGGAAGTGTTGATCAGCGTGACTCTGTTGCAGAACCCGCCGAGATCATCGGGATTGCCAGGCCTCGTGAGGAAGTACACACCCTTCTTCTGCTTGTCGAACCTGGTTGGAGCATAGCACATCGCATATGGAATGATGGGTCTTAGGAATTCTGGTGTTTCAAGGACGACCGCCGTCGCGTCCTCATCTACGGTGGCGATTCCATTCTTGATGGTGAATTCCTTTGCCTCGGCCATCAGCTCTCCAGCGATTCTCAATGCATCTTCAAAGGTCTCTGGATGGTCATCCTCGATTCTCTTCTGGACTTTGTCCGCATTGCCACCAGGCATGAGTCTCTCTGCCACTTTAGCCCTCTTCTCTTTCAACTCCCTGATGCATCTCTCACTAAGCGATAGCATCTGGTCCGGTGTCGATCGGAGTCCTCGCATTTTCATCAGTTTCTCAAACCTTGCCTTGCCCATCGCAAACTGGAGATTCGGCTTCTTCTGGAGGTCGCGCAGCCAGGACAAGTGGGCAACCAGTTCCTCGTTTGTGAGTCTAATCCCGTTGTCGAGACTAGATGCCAAGGTGTCATTCGTTAGGCTTTTCGTAACCTCCCTTATTGAGTCCAAGAACTTGGGGAAGCGCTCACATGTTTCAATTGCCGAAGTAACCCACTCATGAACGACCCTCTCCTCGCTAAACCTTGTCCTGAACTGTGCCAGATACACGGGGATCTGGTTGATTCGTTGGCAAGTTGCAGAGAGACGGTCTGCCAGCGGAGCATAGTCGTTGACTAGCATCTGGAAGAGTATCGTGAAGACGCTCCGCAAGGCATCTGGATACATCTTCCACAGAGGATACTCATAGAGACTGAACCTGTAGATTTCCCTCCACCGCCCCAAAACCTCAAGAGAGAGTCTCTGATCTAAGGACAATTCCTCCTTCCGTGCCAACTCAGAGGCAGTCACTGTCCATTGCGCAAGGAGCTCATCCGTCTCTCTGTACCGATTGAATCCACCGTGAGGCAAGAAATGGTCATATGGGTCGTGCAGGCCAAAGAGAGTCGCGGCATCAGGGTTGATTCGCATGAATTCGCCCAGCATCTTCTCGTTAAAGCCGTCAAAGGCAGACAACCCCATTTCCCTCAGACCACCAGGCGCTGTATCGCCATTCCGCCCCTATGGTCTTTTCCGAGAAGAACGAGTCCTGCGCAAGGTAGCCGAGCCCGGTCAAGGGCAGCAAACTCAAGATCTGTTCTCGCAGGAGTCACTGAACTCGAACCCGGACATTGGCATGGAATCTGCTGGCAATTAAACCCCCCACCTATAGAATTCACAAGTGCGAGGGACAAATCGAGGCCCGATTATTGGCATCGAATCTACTGGCAATTAAAGGTCCCAGCAATAACCACCGGTATGAAATGTGCGGGGTAGTCCGCGCGTACCTTCACCCTTCCTCCCCATGGGCTCTTCTCAAGAGCTGAAGTGGGCCCAACCGGATTTGTGCCCGCTGAAATGACTGGCTCGGCAATAGAAGGTACAATGCCTCGAGTCTTTGGCATCTCGGGAAGGGTATCGAAAGGGAGGGGCGAGTAGCCCCTCACAAACCCTTTTGCCATTCTTTCTTTCTTCTTCTGCTAATTAGCAGGAATGCTATCATCATCAGCGGTACTGGCAGAAGGATAGATGGCTCAGGTGTAATCGGAGCAGTCGTCTGAGGGTAGCAGTCCTTTGCTCCAACACTTCCATCAATATCGCATAGAATATCAACTATCCCGTAAGGTGGAGAAGTGTCTGGGGTTGTCCAATCTGACTAGTAGTTACCAAAGCCTTCCGTGCTGTTCCACCAATTGTATGTTCCGACGTCATAGGCCTGTATATGCCCCGGATCATATGTACTGCCAGCCCCGTTATTCCCGATGAATGTGTTATTCCAAAGCGTATTGTTCAGTCCAGAATCGATTCGATTGCAATTGTTTGCATTGCAGCTATTTCAATGGTCATGATTGTCAGATTTGCGATTACAAGGGGCAATCGTGATTCCTAGGAATTATCGAACTCAGTTCTTATCAATATCAGAGAAAATGGAAAGACGCTCCGAGTTCGCTGACTCGGAGTCTTGGTAGTTTTATGGTGTTGCTGATGAGAGTATCATTGCGGCTTCGCCGTATGCCCATTCGAGGCTTCCCAGATCCTCCTCGAGCCAAGGTATCAGCTGCGTGTTTCTTATTTCATTCAAGGCAGTGATTGCACCTGAAACAGACAATGTCTCGTCTTTAAGGCCCGTGTATATCCAGTGCACATTGACATATGCCTGTTGCTGGTCGAAGTCGTCGCCCCAGTACATCTCGTCGTTGATCATCCATCCCATGACCGTCTCGTATGTCTCAGGGCTGAACAGATGCCCCCATTCCATGGTATAGACGCTCTCGAGTGCCTTCATCGCGTTGTTGACTCTGCCCTTGTCCCTTTGCAGCGCGGCGATCGCCGAATCGACATACATCAAATCATGCGCGTGCTGGTCGGACCTGAGGAAGACGTCCCATGAACCCATGGTGCCGCCTTCTCCGAGCGTCCAACGATTGATGATTCTTCTCGCCTCAAGCATCGCACTGTTTAGAGAGTCCGCCTCAGCCCTAATGGCAGTTCGTTCCACATCGGTCTTCGCTATCTTGAATGCCTCCTTGATCTGCCCGGCATAGGCGTTTATGTCAGCCGTCGCTTTTCGCAACACATCAAGCGCTGCATTTGCCTTCACGAACCATCCTGCTTCGTAGGGCACAGTGAATTGCTCTGAAGACAAGTATCCAGCTGCCCAATCAATTGTAGGCGTGAAGTCGAAAGGCATCACTAGTGCGTGATCCGAGCGCATGGCCATCAACAGATAGAGTTCAAGAAGATATTGGATAGGTTCCTTGTCGGCCAGGTTGAAATCGTCGAGCTGCGTATGGTAGATCGCGTCATATCCAGCGACCCACCAGACGTTCGCGGTGGATCCTCCTGCCTTCGCTCCGAAGGACCAAGCATCTGTCCATGACCAGATCGGGTTGTAGTACGATATCTGTCCGGTACTGCCCATGTCCTTTATTGCCTGCGATATGAGTCCATTGATCTCCCATGTGTTCTCGACCCAATACTGGCCGCTAGTCTTCTTGAAGCTCATGCAATCCATGTTCAGCTCAACTACAAGACCTTCCACGATCTCAGGATGGGCTATCACGAACTCGTATGATCCAACGAGCCAATCGAACCACGTATCGCTCGGGCCGCCGAATTCCTCTCCACCAACGGACAGAAACACGAGGGTCCTCTCGTTGATGAACTTGTTCTTCTCCCGTGCCTCTGAGAACAGTCTTGCGAACTCAAGAACGCATGCGATGGATGCACTATTGTCACTGGTTCCGTTCCAGAAGCAATCGATGTGGCCTGAGAATACGATGTACTCCTCTGGATGCACTGTGCCGTACATATAACCGGCAACATTGACGGACTCACCGAATTTTTCTGTGACCGCGTCCGCCATGCCTTCCAATGACAGGACCACAGGTTCCTTGCCCATCAGGCCGATAATGTGCAAAGCCGAGTTCTTCGAGATCGAGAAGTACGGAATCGATGTGCCGACGACATCCTGCTTAATTCCATCGGGATTCACGATATTGTCGTAATAACCGTATGAGATTATTGCCGATGCTCCGAAAAGTGCCGCCTCCTCGCCCATTGTGTGTGGCCATGCTTGAATATTGTCGTCCCGGAACACGAGAGCAATCGCGCCGTTCAAATTGCCAATTGCTTTGAAATCTGCATTAGTGCCCAAGCCGACATCTACAACCGGGGCGGTTAATTTCTTGCCATTATCGGCGTTGCCGAATGAGTAATATTTGCCAAACCACTTGCCCCAGATTCCGTAGTTATAACAATAGATGATCCCAGGAATATTCTCCGATACCGGAGACACTAGGGTGATTCTATCCCCGCTATGCTCCCAGCTAGTTGTCGGGTATGTTTCCATCACGACGGAATCCAATGACATTTCTTTCATTTCATTATATACGTATTCTTGAGCGGAATGCTCCTCAGCCGTGCCAACGATCTTCTCTCCCATGCCCGATATTTTTCCGAGCTGGCTCATCGCATTTCCGATGTTCAGAGAATTGACAAGGTAGGCCTCTGTCGGCGAGAGGTTACTTGAATTTCCCTGGCCTGTCGGCGGAGCGGCCTGTGTGAAAGGCAGCGCCGTGACGGCTACGAAAAGCATTCCGATAACTATTGCGAGCAATTTCGCTTTCATCCCTCAATTATCCCCCCTCAATGTCGAACCCCTAATTGGGGTTGGGACGTAATCCGCCACATAATAGAAAGACTTTCTGTGATCCACAAGAAACCGAGGTCGATTTCTCTTGCTGGTTTGTATTTCGATGAAATTCATCTAGAGCTTTAGACATAGATGACAAGAAAGAGAATGACCGAGACATTTCCTCGGCCGATCATTCTCTCAGCAGAGATAGGGTTTTTTCATGAGATGAGTGGTGGGCCCAACCGGATTTGTGCCCACTGAAATGACTGGCTCGGCAATGGAAGGTACAACGCCTCGAGTCTTTGGCATCTCGGGAAGGGTATCGAAAAGGAGGGGTTATGAGCCCCTCACCAAACCCCTTACATTCCCTCCCCTATGGTCTTTTCCTCGGGTCATAGTCTGAACATTAATTCAAACTACTGGATTAAAATGTGCGAGGGCCCGGATTTCTGCCCGGAATCTACTGGCATTTAAACATCCCACCTATGATTCTGAGAAGAATTGGGGAGAAAATGATACCCGATTATTGGCCTGTATTCTACCAGTAAATAAAGCATCCACCAATATCTGCTGGTAGGATACTCTCGACCGAAGAGGCACTATCTCGTCAACGAGTCTTCGCGCCGCGGAGGAAGTCTCGCACGACTTCAATGAACTCTACCCGATCTTCCCACATCGGCAGGTGGGAACCCTTATCGAACATGACGAGCTTCGAGCCGCGGATGCCTTCGTGAATGGCTCGGGCGCACTTCGGGGAAACGAGGTCGTACTTCCCGGCGGTGATGAGGCATGGAAGTCTTATTTCTGGAAGATGGTCAGTGATGTCCCATCCTTCAAGGCGGTCAGGTAGTCCACGGAGATTGAAGTGAGTATGGTGTTCAGCCGAGTAGCACCAGTCATACGGCCAGACTCGCAACCGACAGGCTTGAGTTCGATACAAGACCTCTTGGGCCGCGATGTACTTCGGGTTCTTGAAATCGCCCTTGGCCCCATACTTCGTAATCGTCTTTCGAATCCCTCGCGGTAGGTGGGGATTCCATTCTGATGAATTCAGTGCGTCGCTCGCGAATCCACTTACGATTATGAGGCTTCGCATGCCCTTCGGGTACCTCAGAGCCACATCTAGAGCCAAAGCTCCACCGTAGCTGCTGCCGAGAAGGTGGACCCTTCCCAGTCGCAGAGCTTTCCGCACTCCCTCAACTTCGTCCACTGCTCGGCTCTGCGTGTAGTACTTCGAATTCTGTGGCCGCTCCGATCTTCCGCAGCCAATCTGGTCGAAGAGCACGACGCGATGTCCGAATTGGGCGAGGTCTGCGAGGGGCAGAAGGTAGTCATGCGTACCCCCTGGACCGCCGTGCAAACCGAGCACAGTCCCTTTGTCAGGTCTGCCAAATGAGCGGTAGTAGAGTTTGAAGCCCAAGACTTCGACATGCCCTTGAGACAGTTCCACGCACATCTCCTCCAAGGTCCGTATCGACATTCCTCCCCTAAGGACTTCTGTCAGAGGAGACTCGCGTTGTGAAGCTAGCTTCGAAAATGTCTAGATTCACTCGGTGAAGGATCTGAAATAGGCAGCGCCGTTCATTTCCGCTCTAAGCGCCTTCCCGTCCAATACCCAATCGAATCTTATTCTGTCCGGCACCTTAGTATCCTTTCCCACTCTGAAGCTTCCGTCCGGCATCGGCACCAAGAGCGACTCAGAATCGCCGACATACTCGGACAGGAACAGTCCGCCCTGTCTTATGAAGATTCTGAAGTTAGTGATCAGCACCTTGCTGGACCGATAATGACCAACGAATGCCTCCCATTCCTTCGGGTAGTTGAAAGTCTGATGGCTGGAGCGAGGAGACCTTGCGTACACACTCCTTCCGCTGAATGCCTCAACTACCTTCCCATCCTGTCTGTTGAACCTCAACAGGAAATCTCTGAAATTGGAATGGTCCACATGGAACGCTCCCCCTTCCCTTTGCTCGAGTAGTGCTGTCTCATTCCCCCTTCGGAGAAGTAAGCCGCCGCCCTTCTGGACTATCTCGAATTTGTCTGTATCCGAAACGTACGCCCCGGCGTATTCGGCGGCGTTCTCGATTGTTCTCGCATTCGCCACGCTCAGCGGGGGCAGGCCCTTCCCCTTCCTGGCGGCCAGAACCAACCTAACAGCGGCCGGGGTCATCTCCCAAGTCTCTGCAGGACCATTCGCCAGGGCGACGGCTGCGAGTCCGTCGTCAAGGTCCGCCAAGATCCCAGCGATGTACCCTAGCGAAGGCACTCCTCCGCCATGCCCAATCCACTTATGACCGCCGACCTTTCCCACTGACAGACCATACCCGTAGTGTCGGCCGCCCCATGCGGTCGAATAGTCCGCTTTGGCATGGGCTTTGGTGAGCAAATCGAAGCTCTCCATGGAGAGTATTCTTCCGCTAGGGCCTTTTCCTCTGTTCAACAACATCCTGAGGTACTTGCACATGTCCTTCGCCGACGAGACGATGGAGCCCGCGCTGTCCTCCATCTCGAACCAAGGCATCTCCTCGAGCGTGCCTGCTCGCTTCATCGGTCGGTCATCAGGGATCGGCCTGTAGCCAACCGCCATCCCCTTCGGAGGCTCAGCGCCAACAAACGCTCTGGAGGAGCGCATGCCCAACGGGTCGAATATCCTCCTCCGAATGACGTCCGCGTAACGAACATGCTCGATCTCCTCCAACACAAGACCGAGGATCGAGTAACCCACATCAGAGTAGTGGAAGTACTTCCCGGGCTTCGTGGATGTCTCCCGGTTCCTCAAAGCCCACACCTCGGTCTTCATGTACGGAGAGGCAAAGGCACCCTCCATGATGGCGGCTGTGTGCGTCATCAGATGATGAAGTGTGATTGGCGCGTATTTCGATCTGATCTCGAACCAGGGCAAGTATTCCTTCACGGGAGAGCCGAGGTCGACCTTGCCCTTCTCTTTCAGCTTCAGCAAAGCTATCGATGTGAACGATTTGGTGATGGATGCGATCTTGAAGAGCGTGTCGGAAGTCACTCGCTTCTTCGCGGCGAGGTCGGAATAACCAAATGACATCGTCTTCAAAGTCCGCTTCTCATCGGTGACCGCAAGTGACAGACCTGGTGTTGCGTTCATCTTCAGATTACTGCTGACGAATCGCTCGAGACTTGCGAAGGCTGTAGAAATGCTGGAGTCCGAGCTTTTCGAATCAACCTGGCAGCGTCCGCTTCCACTCATGAAATGCCCTCCTCGAACCACCCCGAGGCTAGAATCCGCATCAACCTACGTTGTACTTGGAGGTTGCCACTTCGACCGTCGAAACGCCTCAGATTCAGCTCAATGCGCAACTTGCGGTTTGAACAACGGTCGCCATTCCTCCCCTATGGTCTTTTCCGAGGCCATGCTTTGTAGAAACCCTCGATGAAGTGCAAAAAGAGAGACTCCATCCTCCCAGAGTTGTATGAGAAAGCCCGGAAGATGAGCTCCTTGTGCTGCTGGCTCGGAACTCGAGCCAGCACATGCGACCCCATCTTCCGCTTCTCCACCGAGAACACAGTCTCCACCTTCGCGCGCTGGTGATATGCGTCCTCGTCGAAGTCCCTCAGATTCCTCCTCCTGTACCGTCCTCCCACCCTGATCCCCGGTCCTCGGTAGCGGACGGGGATCATCGTCCGCGCACCCAGGACCTCCCGGGCGTACGCGTGGTTGCTCTCAGCGTCGTAGCCCTTGTCGGCTACGACCAGCTTCACGGGAAGCCCGGCTGGCAGGACCTTCTCGAGCACGCGCGGGAAGTCCGGCGAGTCGTTCGACGGACCCTTCCTGAACTTCACCGCCACTATGAGTTGCTTCCTCGTCTCCACCGCCACCGTCTGCTTCACGAACCGACGCGTCAGGACACCTCGACGGTGTCCACCGATCTTGCTCTTCCTGTCCTCGAGCACACGAGTGTAGTAAGTGCTCGCGGATGTCGAGCTGAACCCCGTCGAGTCAACGGCTAGATGCAACACGCTCAGTCTCGCCTCCACCAGGTATGCGAGGAGGAGGCGCTCCAGCCTCCTCGCGTCCGCGCGCCTGGAGAACTTCTGGAGCGTCGTCCAGTGAGGCACTCTCTTCAGGCCAAGCTCGTCCATGATCTCAGTGCAGACCTCGAGCATCTCGCAGAAGTCCCTGTACGACTTCCTGAAATGCTGGCGGAGCGCCAGCAGGACCACATGCTGGTGATCAGTGTACAGATGATTCGCGTACTTCGACCCTCGAAGAGGGTATCTGGCCCTCTTCAAGACCCTCTTCTGACGACGAACGATGCGAACCAGTTTATGCTGGTTCGCTTTCTTCCCATCCCACGGCACGAGGCCATCCCGTCCTGGAAACAAGACAACTCTTGAGGAACTGGCTTGTCTCCAGGAGGGGCCATGTCGTGCCGACGTTTCTACCTTTCCAGGATGTCGCTTTTCAGAGGGTTTCTACAGAGCACGAGGCCAGACAAAGACCGGCGCCAGAAGATCGCTGAAGGGGGCAAATTCCAAGTATGAGATAACTCGATTCTCCCTTTGCCTCGAGGGTGGTTCGAGGGGGAGGTGAGGAAATGAAAGGTGTAATGATAGTGATGCTTTGCTTGCCAATTGCATTTCTGATGATTGCCCAACCAGCTCTTGCGGGTGCGATGGTTGCACAAGATCCGATCGGCGACACGAACCAAGTCGCCAAGGGCATGCGTTCGCCAGCGTACATGGACATAGTCAGTGAGAAGCTGGCGAAGAAGGGCGATGTCTACGTGTTCTCTATGAAGGTGGCTGCTCCAGTCCCAGACAAGCCGGTTCTTTTGCAGGGCGTCAAGATGATGTTCTGGAATTGGGCGATTGACTATGACCCGAGCGTTTACTGGGGGGCGTGGCCATTGCCGCCAGGATGGCCGACATGGCCGGAATTCCACATCCCGATCATATGGGACGGTGAGAAGTTCTCCGCGTTCGTGATAGACCATCGGCCACTGCTGACTGGTGGAGAAGACATCTTCTGGGAGGTACCATTTGTCATCAAGGGCAGTGAACTGAGCCTTACCGTGGACGCATGGATGATTGATGACATCGCAGAGTTCTCCTGGGGCGCATCGACGTCCATCTGGATTGGGCAGTCGGATGGCACTTATGGTTTCTTTTTGATAGACTATGCAGACGTCGGGTGGTTGCCATGGCAGTCCTAGGCTTGCCCAAAACCCTTTTCCTTTCCTCCCTATGGGCTTTTGCCAGTAGCGAGAATCCCTCCTTCATGCTCCTGGAAAATCGCCATCTTCTCCATGTCGATCCAACATTCCGGAAGTCCAGATGCAGCTCTCTCCGCAATGACCCATGGTTTCATCTTGTTCCATGTGTAGCTGAACGGGAAGTAGCCCGTTAGTGCTCTTGCATCTACAAGACCTTCTACCGCGAGGCGTGCAACTGCCGCGTGAAAATCGGCTATCAAGCAAAGGTCCACATATGAGACTTGCTTCTCCAGTCCTTTAGCATCAGTGGCATCGGCTCGCCAGACCTTGCAGAACGCGTCTTCAAACTCTCTCGTCGTCCAATGCATGGCAGCTTGCGTCACAAGCTCCAATCGTCTGTCCCTCTTCAAATCTCGCAGTTCCATGACCGCGAAAAACGCGCCTGCAGCTATGCTCACCGCCACTATCGCATCCAATACGAATGAAGCGTCTACCATCGCCATTCCTCCGGAGATGGCATCGCCTTTCCTCCCCTATGGGCTTTTCCGCGGGGCCAAGATCGAATTGCATTCTAGCCATCATCTCGCGCGAGCTTTCATATACCGAGTCTTCAGTTCTAGCATACCTCTCTGGAGGAGAGAGTCGATACCGTGAGACTGAAGGAGGGTCCACGGAGGTGGTTCAGCATGCTGGTAGGAAAGAAGGTCAACTTGAGGCTGCTCGAGAAGGAGGATCTCTCGACAGTGGCAGACTGGGTCAATGATATCCGAGTCACCGGCGCTTACGCGCCGATGTGGCAAAGCACGAAACCGATGATTGAGAAGGACTGGTTGGATGCGACTGCCGACAAGAGGTGGTTTGCGGTTGAGACGAAGAAGGGCACCAAGATCGGCTTGATTGGTCATTTCGATGCGGGGGGCTGGCAGGAGATGGGTTTCGCGATCGCGCCCGGCGAAAGAGGAAAGGGGTGTTGCTCCGAAGCGGCGAAGATGCTCGTGGATTTCCTTTTCCTCTCGAAGAATGTCCAACGAATCCAGGCCACGTGCGACGTGGAGAACAAAGCCTCCAAGAGGGTCTTGGAGAAGGCTGGGTTCAAACAGGAGGGCGTCCTTAGGAAGGCAGCTTTCATCGGCGGCACATGGCGCAACCTTTCCATATACAGCATAGTGAGGGACGAGTGGAAGAAGCCCGCAGTCCTCAAGGTGCCCAAAAGAGTTTGAACATGACATTGGTGCTCATACCATCTCCTCAGTGAGCAGGGTCAATTTCTCATCATCTTTTCAACTCGTAGTACAGATACTCGAACCATTGCCAGGTCTTGGGGCTGTTCAAGTCTTTCCTTAGACCCTCCGTAATAGGACGGAGTTTCTCCCACATCGGAATGAGGCCATGCCCCAACAAATCTACGACATCCTTCCTATCAGCGAGGCCTTTGTAGATCAAGTAGCTGTATCCATTGACGAACCAACAGATGCGATCGATGTCGGTCCATATCTGCGCGTGCTCGGGGCTAGCATAGGAGCCGTATCTTCCTGCAAAATCCTCGTAGGAGGTGATTTCAACGGCAAGGAGCCGACTATAAGATTTCTTCATTTCGACCTCACCCCAGCTGAGATAGAGCCTCATGATCAAGTCCATCTTCCTTGCTTTCACCAAATTACGCAGCTGGAATATGGCAAACGCCGCAGCTACAGTGACGCTCGCTGCGGCGACAACTGCGGAGACCACGGATACTTCAACCATTACCTCCACCGAACCCTGAATCGGCGTCGTGTGCTTAGGGCTTTGCTCCCTCACCGAAAGACCCTTACGCTCATCGGACGATGTCGAAGTCAGTGGTTCAATGAGAGTGTTCCTTCTTGGAGGAGCTGGCATGGTCGGCCAGGCGACGGCGAGCAGGCTGGCCGCGAATCCCGCGGTATCTGAGATATCAATTGCGGGCAGGGACTTGGCGAAGGCGAACAGGGTGGCATCTGCAATCGGCGAGAAAGCTAATGGCGTCCAAGCAGAGGCGACTGATGAGAAGCAAGTAGCGCGTTTGGTTGCAGGCTATGATCTCTTCATCAACACGTCGGGACCTGACTACAAGGTGCAAATTCCAGTCGTGAAAGCAGCCATCAGAGCTGGAGTCAACTACTGCGACGTCTCGTGCGACGGGCCTGCCGCCGAGAAGGTGCTGAAGCTGAACGCGAAGGCTCGTGAGGCTGGCATGACCGCAGTCATCGGGATCGGATGGGCTCCCGGCATTGACAACCTGATGATGACCCATGCTGTGAGCCAGCTCGACAAGGCGGAATCGGTTCACGCCTGCCTCGTATGGCCCTTGACCGACCTCGTCAAAGGCGACACGAAGCAAGTGGCAGAGAACCTGCGGGGCAACGCTCAGTACAGTGCCTCATGGGAGACCGGCATGAGGTGCTTCAGCGGCGATTGCAAGATCTATCGGAGCGGGAAATGGGTGATTGTCAATCCATTCGAGAGCAGAGTGAACGTCTCTCACTCGAAGCTCGGGACCATTGAAGCATATCCTGCGTGCGGTGCTGAGGCTGTCACGCTTCCCAGGCACTTGCGAGGTGTGAAGGACGTTTCCGTCCTCCTGAGCTTCTACCCGCCCCAGATGAATGAACTTGCGCGTCAACTCGCCATCCAAATCAAAGCCGGAAAGATGACCACCAAAGAGGCGGCACTGTCATTCATAGAAACAGCTGGATCGGACCGAGAGCGCTGGCTGTCCACAACGAAGGAGCTGCCATCGGTCTGGCCCTATCTAGTGATCGCCCAGGGTGTCAAGAATGGCCATATGGTGAGATACACCCTCGACGCGAACACCGAATGGCTGACAACAGACGGGCCGCTCTACACGGCAGGCATGATGCTGCTCAAGGACAGAATCAAGGAGCACGGCATCTACCCTCCGGAGGCGTGTCTAGATCCAATTCCTTTCCTGGAAGAGGTCGCAGCAAACGAGCCCGGGTGGACGAAGGGGAAGAGGCTCTTCGAGGAGAAGCTCGAGAGATTGGAATAAAGCAGGAGGAGATTTGAGGATGAGGAAGATTGCAGAAGAAAAGGACAGATTAGACCCGGCCATGGAATCCCCAGAGACCAGGGCGCTCAAGCGCTTCTTCCCTCAGGGCAAGGGTCAGCTCGACGGGAAGATTGTTCGCGGGTTCTTCGGCCCGGACTCGCCCGAGGTGCGTGAGATAGGGAGGATGTCGAGCAAGTGGATCATGGACGGCCTCTTCTGCGTCTTCACTTGGGATGAGTGGACCTTCAGTGGGAAGAAGAAGGTCAATCCGATCCATGGCTACGCCATAGTGGGCTGGGACTCCCGGGACAGAGAATACAGGATGCTCAGAGCCGCGAACCTTGGCGTGCTGCATCAGCTCAACGGCAGGCTCGACCAAAACAAGCTGGCCTTCGTCTCGGACGAAGCACTTGTCAAGGGCAAACCCACGAGGATCAGGTACACGCTGATCTGGAAGAAAAAGAGAGTAATCGTCTGGATCGCGGAGTGGTCGATTAGGGGAGGACGATGGAGGAAGATCTCTGAATCGCATCTCATCTACAGATAGCACGAAGCTAGTCTCAAGGTCGTTCGCATTTCCTTCCTCTGTTGGCTTTCTTGTTCAGACGACACCGAAATGCTTTCTAGACTTCTATGCATTCCACAGTCGGGGGGTCAAAATCGCATGATGGGAGGTCTCTCAAACAGGGAACTAATTCCTGCAATTGAGACCACCTACTATGAGCTTCTTGCCGCTCTTCAGTCAAGCGTTCAAGGTGGGTTCTGGCGAAGGGAGCCCGATATGGTCTTCTACTGCAGCGGATTCCGCGTGCCCATGCTCAATGGCGTCCTCGGCCCGAGATTCACCGCTGAGAACGTGTCCACGAGGGTTGACTCGGCGATGGCACATTTCAAGAAGATGCGAGTGCCGATGAGATGGCTCCTCGGCCCATCATCCTCTCCTCCGAATCTTGGTGAATTGCTGTCGGAGCAAGGTATGAAGGAGGGATGGGCAATCCCAGGGATGGCTCTGGACCTCAAGACCGTGGATCGAGAGCCTCTGCCTGAGGGGGTCGAAATCCAGGAGGCTACAGATGCGGAATCCCTGAGGACCTGCGGTGACACACTGGCAGAAGGATTCGAATTCCGAGACGAAGTTGAAAGAGGCGTCAGCGACGCGGTCATGAGCTATGGCATGAGCTCGACGCGGCGATGGTTTCTTGGATTTCTGAACGGGAAGGCTGTTTCTGTGTCTCTTCTGGTCCTTCATGATGACTTCGCCGGCGTCTACTGCGTCGCAACGGTCCCCGAAGCTAGAGGGAAGGGCTTGGGATTCGCGATAACTCGCGAACCTCTACTGGCTGCAAAGATTGAGGGATACGATGTCGCAGTTCTTGAGGCGAGTAGTATGGGATTGCCTGTGTACAAGAGGATTGGATTCAAGCAGCTATGCGAATTCAGGACCTACACCTGGTCTCCGTGAGAATTCGAGTTTGAACATGGGTTGGCGGGCAGTGCGAGAGGGCCATCACCACGAACGGCATCATGCCGAATTCCGGCATTGGTTCTGAAGGCGAGGCTGTCAGAGGATAGTAGTCCTTTGCGCTCCCCGCTCAAGTAATGGAGAACTCCGTTTCCAGCGTTCGAGGAGCAGGTGTTGTTGACGAATTCATCACCATTTGAGGACAAGGTATATCCCATCCTGAACGTTGGATAAGCAGTAATTATCGACCAGTCTCCGTCCATCAACCATGGGAGGATAGGCACTTGGCGATCTCATGAACGAGACTACCAGATCACGGGTCTAATTTAGCTACGGAGGCCACACAACCAGCAACACAACCGCGACAAGCGATGAAGACAGTCCCACAAGGAATGTAACTGCTGTTGCTGTCCAGAGGCTCTTCTTGGAGGGGTACATGCCCCGGAAGAAGATCGCGAAAGAGGAAAGAACGAACGCTATGGTGCCGAGCAGCAGTGTGACCCTTGCTGGCACTGAAGGTGTCCCTCGTATGTCTATGATGCCAAAGACTGTCAGGTTCAATGCGGCCAACATCCCTGGAAAGCACGCATTGACGATTGGCTTCATCAGTCGCTCTTCGGCGTCCGAGGACATCATGTCCGAATGCACAAACTAGGTATATACCGCTCTCCATAATCCGCCGGACTTACAGGGGTTCCGTCTTCAGGTTCCCTTGAGCCATCCCGCTATGCCCATTTCTTTGACGGACACCTCAATCGGAGCGGGCTCACATGACCTGTATGCACCGGTCTCGTCCAGATACATGATGCGAGGTTTCAGCTTGAAATTGCCCTTGGCCATGGGCCTGAGCACCAGTCTTAGGTTCTCAGTTCTGAGTGCATCAAACTTCCTGCCTCTCAGATTCACGTCACCATTCTCCAATCGGCAGTTCTCAGGCTTCTCAACGACAATGAATCCTTCAGGGATGATCCTCTCGATCTTTGTAAGCTGAGCGCTCCCTCTACCAGCGTTGACTATTTCCATCTCCAAATGAAGTTCTTGGCCAACGTGCACGTTCGTTGGGTCTACTATCAGCGTTGCCTGCACGTCGGCGTGCTCGAATCGGTCCAAGCCTGCAGCCGTTTCATGTCTAGCCGTGGGCGATGAGAAGGCCATCGTGGTCGAGACCATATCTGGAGCGATAAGCACCTCGGCCAAGGACATTGCCAGCTCCCGGTCATCCTTCACCTTTGTCAGAAGCTTCAGCACCTGTTCCTTTCTTCCGAGATGACCGGCCTTCTCGAAGGAGGCGGCAGAAGCCTGAAGGACCTTCTCCGCCATTGAGTAAAGCTTCGTCTTCTTCTGCTGATCCTCCTCGCTGTTCGCTCGATTCATGAAGGCGTAGCTATCGAAGAGCAGCTTGCACCCTTTCGCATATTCCGATGCACTCTGAAGGTTTGCCTTCAGGTAGTACTTAGATGCGCTCTCAAGGTTCTGAACGGCTGCTGCATGAAGCGCAGGATCTCCACTGTCAGCGTATCTGGCTCCCGCTGCCAAAGCCAAACTTAGGCGGCTGTGGCCAACAACTAGACTCTTCGCCTTGTCTCCAGGGCTGAGATTCCTTGCCTCGTCGAAAAGACGCGCGGCATCCTCGTACAGTCCAGGAGACGACTCCGCCTCGGCCTTCGCCATCGTCTTCCACGCCTTTGATAGAAGCACTATCAGTTCAATTTCTCTCTGATCAAGTCCCGCGGAAGGTGATTGTTTGATCTTGGCGAACATGTCAGCAGCGAGCCCGTACTTCTCAGAGGCGTTCCCCAATTCACCTTCTTTGTCCATGGCTCTGGCTTGTTCGAGCGCGATTCTTGCTCCGCAGAGTCTCTGTCGATAATCAGCAGCTTGCATCAGATCCTCCACCAGCTTCTTCTCGTCGGGACTCTCAATCTTGGCCAAATGCTCGCGCATGTGTGTTTCGGATTCCCTGAACAGCCTCGAGGCTTCACCGAATGAATCAATCGACTGCTTGCTTCGCTCCTTCTGACTCAGATCTTCAGCGTTCTCTATCTGCGCCCATGCCAAGTAGTTGTCCGACAGGAATGCCCACCTTTTCGTCGATTCATGCAGAGCAGCCGTCCTTGCGTAAGACTCCTTGGCCTGCGCATACTCTTGCCTTGAATGATGATGCTTGGCTCTCTCAATTTCATGCCAGGCCAACATGTATTGGGAATGATCAATGTACATGGGTCTGAGGCGTGGAAGCTTCTCTGCCGCATTCTTGAATTCATCAGCCGCCATTCGGAACTTCTCGGCGGCTTCTTGGTGTTCATCCAGGGTATCTAGAAACAGAGCGCATTTCCAGTGGCATTCAGCAACCCGGCTATACATGCTCACCTTGCGGTAGCTCTTTGCTGCATCATCAAGCGCACCGATTGCTTTCCTGAGGCACTCAGCTCGCTGCGTCATTTCATACAGACGATGCAGTCCTTCTATCAACTGGTATCGCCAAAGGCTGATGCAATTCACGTTGACCGGGTCTAGTTCATCTTCTGGCGACGATGCCTTGGTCATGAACCCAATGGCAGATTCCTCAAATTGGATGCCCTCTTTGAGCAAGTCCTCTTTGAGCTTTGGGTCTCCAGTCAATTCCGCTAGTTCGAGTTTGGCGTTACCCAACGCTCCTTGCCACCAACCTCGTCCCCAGTCGTCATAAGGGAAATACCGCTCGAGAAGTTGAAGACTTTCAGTCCTGGTGGTGATCGCCTCGTTCAGCAGACTCGTCTTTTTTTCTGGGTCACTCTCTGTCTCAGCAAGGGAGATTAGTACATGATCCATCACGTCTTTGGCAATCATTATGACTTCGGGGAAGCCGGAATTGAGTGCTCGTCTTAGTGCCTCTCTCGCCAGATCCAAGGCCTTCTCCGCGAATTCGCGCTTCATACATGGGTCGGCTTCGAAGAGAGCCATGTTGGCGTAGTATCCAGCTTCAGGTACCTCCATTAAGACGTCTCCCCAGGGTACAGGGCTCACGTGTGAGATTACTGAGTATACGTCCTTGGCTTCGTGCGCATATTTCATACTCTCCTCACATGTACTTTGACGGGTATCCCTGTCTTCAGAGCCAAAAGCTCTCCAACTCGCATTATCAGCTAACCACTCTAGGACGCATCCAATCAGCAGTCTGTCTCTCGTCGTCCGACACACTGGCAACGCCTTGAGAAGAAGATCTTTCGTTTCCTCTAAGCCGAGAGATTGTCGCTCAACATGGAGCAGGTGGAAATGCGCTAGCTCCAAGAATGCTTGTTGCTCGGCGAGACCAGCGGCCTTCACCCAGTAATCCTCAGCTCGTCTGTCAAATTGACCACTGCTCAGCGCTTCATGGAACTTATTGCCGAAGGCCTTGATGAATGCCGCGCTGATTACGTACACAGCCGCAAGCAGGCGCCGATCTTCCGAGGCTTCTAAGGAGCTGATTGCTCTTCCTCCGTGATTCATAGCGCTCTTAACTATAGTCTCGCGGCGCTGAAAGTCTTCTTCATAGCAGTATGCCAGCGCAGCGGTCAATGCCAGCTGATGGAAGGTTACACCAAGCTCTTTCTGATTGCCGACTTCCTCGAGACCTCTCAGGGCTTGGTCCGCGCGATCCCACGCTTCTCCAATCAGTTTCCTCTTACTCCGCTGATCCAGCACAAGCCAGTAATCAGCATAAGCCATCATTGCCTCACAGCGTTTGGCTGAGGACGGTGCTTCAACCTGCCTTAACCCGCGGTAAGCATCCAAGGCCTGGCGATATTCTGTGACTGCATCTTCCAGCCTACTCCTGAACTCCTCAGGGTAATTAGCCTGGAAGGCCGACTTGAAATAGGCGTAGGCACGGGATTCAAGGATCCTGGCAGCTGCAGCAGAATCCGTTTCAACCACCGAGGAGAGAGCAGCGCCATAGAGGTCAGCAGCGCCCCTCCAATCGTATGCCATTTCCAGATCCCTCGAGAGGCTCAGGAGGGATTTCGTGTCAACATTTTGCGAAGCCATGTACCCAGACTTGGTAGGCGGATTGACTTCTCCTCCCTATTGCCTTTTCCGCCCGGGGTGAGTCAATGTTCAATTCTCGACTGGCTCGGCGGGAATCGTACTCTCAATGAGACAGCAAGTCGACAGAATAGCTCATTCAGAGGCTTGTGGCACCAAGGTAGAATCATTCCATCCTTCGCTCTTCACGAACGAGAAAGTCGCCAACGACACGTACATACTCATCTTCTCTCTCGACATTGTGAATGTGTGAGGCTCCCTCGAACACGTGAACCTCTGAATCCGGGAGCATACTATGATAGTATCTTGCTGTCTCTGGACTTATGTAGTCATGTCGGCCAACCGTGAGAAGTGTCGGCACTTTCACCTCCTTCAGTCGGTCAACCAGTTCGAAGCCCCTCAGTGTCCCTGTAATCGTCAACATAGTTGGTCCCCACATGTACACGTACACAGATTCTGCGATTCTCTGGAATGTCCTGTTGACGCAATCCGGCCAAGGATCCAGACGACACATATGACGCTTGTTGAAAAGCATCATGGCATCACGGTATTCAGGCTTCTCGAAGTTACTAGCTGCTAGACCCTCGAGGATTATTCTTCGAGCCTTCCCTGGCAACACCGATATGCATGATCTTACATCCGAAGCATAGCGAGAGGCACTAAGTATCGGAGATGAAAGGACTAAGCTAATCACACCTCGGGGTTTCTTCCTCAACAGGTATTCAACTGCAAGCAGCGTCCCCCACGATGAGCCAAGAATATGGACCTTGCTGAGTCTGAGGAATCTGCGAACAGCAGAGAGTTCCTCAACAAACCGGTCAATTGTCCACAATGAAGTGTCATCTAGATTGTCTGAGTTGCCACATCCTAGCTGATCGTAGAACGTGATAGGTCGGTCGGTGCTCAGAGCTTCAAGAGGCTCAAGATAGTCGTGAGGCGAGCCCGGTCCTCCGTGGAGTGTGAGGACTGGGATGCCTTTCCTCCCCACACCGACGGTCTTGTACCACACCTTACCACCAGGGACATTGATTCTTCCTTCCTTGGTACGTGATACCTTGGCAGCAGGACTCATTCGACCACTCTACTCCCAATCGCCCTTCCTCCCCTAAGGGCTTTTCCTCGGGAAAGAGCTTGAACATTAATCTTGAAATCAAAATTAAAATGTGCGAGGGCCCGGATTATGGCTCGGAATCTACCGGCAATTAAAGCTCCCAGCTATACCTACCGGTACGAAACTGGCGGCCTTCGGACCCCATTTCTTTACTGGCAGATAATCGGGCCATCATTCCCTCTCTAATCATCCCACTTGTCGTTCACCGAAGCAACTGCAACAGACTAGACTCCGGAGTACCATCTGTCCGGGAACATTGATAGGGCTGCCATGAGATGCAGCATGGGCGGCGGGAATGGCTTCATGGATTACTCGGAAGTCTAGGTCGGCCAAATCCTACTTTCTGTCTGCCTGGTCGAGCTACCCAAAGGGGTTCATGATTCTGATCCTCGCAGCATGGGGAATCCCTGCCTTGTACACTCTGGCCAACACATTCTACATTGGCAAGATGGAAATGGAGGCCATCGCCATCTCTGAGCAATATGAGAATGTGTCTGTCATTCTCGAGATTCTGCTCGAGACATTCCCACTGGCTGTGTTGGCCCTCGTCGCCTGGAACATGACCAACGAGGAGAACGTTTCTCGAATAGTCAGGTCCGCCATCATAATGCAGCTAACGATAACAATTGCCTTCATGGCATTGATCTTGATAGGAGCCAATCTCTTTGTCGAGACCATAAACACCCCTGCGGACATAAGGGAGCGAACCGTCGAGTTTCTTCGCATAAAGGCGATTGCCATCCCCTTCGAGTCCCTTGGTCTCCTCTTCATCGTCTCGATAAAGGCGATGAGGAGAGGATGGCTGGCTGTAGGAATCGCGGGGCTTGGAGTCCTGGTGAACTTCTCGCTCGATTCGATGGTGATATCCACCTACAGCTTCTCGCTCAGGTTCGGTCTGATAGGGTCGGCCTGGGACTATGTGGTTTCAAAGATAATCATCTTCGTTGTGGCCGGGTGGGCATTCTACACGGTGGCAAAGGCTAGACCAAGCGCCCGATTGGACAGCAAGGAAAGCAAGGCGATCCTGAGGATCGGGAAGTACACTGGATTGGAGTCCGGAGTCAGGAATGCGGGTTACATCCTCGGAATGCTGATCGTGCTCAACACTCTGGGAACTGCCGAATACGGAGGATATGGAGTCGCGATGACAATCCTCTGGCTCATCTTCTTGATTCCAGTGCTCGCACTCGGCGAAGCAACGAACGTCGCAATAGGCAACGAATACGGAAGGAACAGTCTGATTGGGGTCAAGAGAGTGCAGATTGTCTCGTTCATCCTAATGAGCTCCTACATGGCGGTGGCTCTCGTCATTGGCTTGATCGCGTGGGAACCGCTATCATCCTTCTTCAACAAAGACGCGAGTATTGTGAAGTGGTCCGTATCGACCTTCAACTTCCTTGCCATTCCATATTTCTTCTTCGCAGTGAGTTCCGCTTTGAAGTCACTCTTCATAGGAACTGGACGGACACTGTATTACCTGATCCCGTCGGCTGCCGTCAACCTGGGCATCTACATTCCTCTGGGGTTGTTCGTCAAAGCGGGATGGTACACACCGGTGTTCTCTGAAGTGATGGGCATTTCGTTTCTGGTGTTCGTCTCTGACGCTGCAATATCAGCAGTCTTGGTCTGGAATCTGTATCAAAGACTTCAGTCTGAACGTAATCGCGGGATCTTATGGAATCCATGAGTGAATGGTGCCATCTTGATGGGCCACCTTTTTGAACATCATCAAGCAACGCCGTAATAGAAAAGCACTTTTTTGGTCCATCCTTCAGAAGAGTTCTTCCAGTTCTAGGAATGCCCTCTCAGGTCGCATTCTCGCGTAGTAGAGTTCCGTCGTCCGACAAGTCCTATGTCTCAGAGCTCTTGAGACACGATTGCACAATGACGCATTCTCGAGAACAGGAGTCGGGACTCTTGCTTAACCACGTGTGCACGTTTTGAAATATCACCTCACGGCATTCAGGCATGGTGGTTTCGAATGCTAACTGAGAGTCAGAGAAGACTTCTGGAGCAACTGAAGCGAGTGGCGAATGAACAGCTCAAAGATCCAGGCCTGAGCGATGAGGAGAAAAACCAGGTCGGCCCGACGTTCACTCCCCTCATTGGGGAACTGTCGGCATGCAAGATAGTAAGGAAGCTAAGATGGAGACCGAGCGTGGGATACGATGCTGTAGACGGTGGACGGAGGGTCCAAATAAAGTCGAGAAGACCTCAGAGTGAAGACAGCCGTTTTCGCAGCGGGAACGTTGGACGGTTTAGAAACGAGAAGTTCAAAGACGGTATGCTGGTCGAGCTTGATTCCCGGTTCGAAGTCTCTAGGATCTTCGAGATGAGTCGTGGCAAGATCATGAAACTCCAGGCAAAGAGGAAGAGCAAGAAGAGAGGCATCCGACTCAGGGACTTCAGGAACGCTGCGAACCAGATCTACCCGTAAGACAGTACGGGTCCGTCAACTCGGACAGTTCACAGCCTCCCCCTCTCAGAACCTATCGCCTTTCCTCCCCTATGGGCTTTTCCGAGAATCTTTCCATCACTCGCTCAGGACGCAACAAGAACGCGAGTCACGAAAGGCACTACTGGCTAGATGCTCAATTAGGGTGAATTGGGGTCCGCCCCGTTGTCCCTCAAACCCTTTACCGATGAAGGCACGCCCTTCACCTTCTTATCGATGAGATATCTCTTTAGGCAGTCTTCTACCGAAAGACAATTATGCAGTAGAGATGATGGTTCGTGGGGTGATTTGGAGGCAGATGGCT
>Ga0315285_10000667_pt1 | contig 35712 bp, 31 predicted proteins | sample YL17G09_36_MG_FD_203698 | JGI IMG/M metagenome (GOLD analysis project Ga0315285, IMG submission 203698) | Sediment microbial communities from Yellowstone Lake, YNP, Wyoming, USA - YL17G09_36 | ecosystem: Environmental > Aquatic > Freshwater > Lake > Sediment | place: USA: Wyoming | collected...
CAGTTTCTTAGGAGGGCCCGCGGGGAGGGCCGAGGACTTGCGGCGTGCCCTGCAAGTCCGAGGGCCTTCCCCGCGAACGAAGCGGCGCGAGCGAACGTGTAGCCTAAGTTTCGCGCCGCTGAGTATGTAGGAGGCACATGATCTGACCGCTCGCGAGACCTAGTGAGGTGGCCCCTGTGGACGGGAGGAACACCCCAAGAGGGGGTGGCCAAGCACTATTCACCCATCGCCGCGCATCGGGCCACCCAGGAAGCGGCAGGAACGGAGTGAGATACCCAAGAAGTGATCCGCGGTACGGTCTTTCTCAGGACTCCTGTGCATTTGGGGCTTTGGTATTGACAGGGCCATTCGAGGCGCGGTAGCGTTCAGGCTGGTCCCGAGGGGATGCAGGACGGGGACCTCATCCTCCGGTCCGCGGAGACGGGTGAACCCTTCCAGTTCGGTGAAGCCAGGAACGCCCGGGTCACGCAACGGATCGAGCAGCACCGCCACAGTAACGTCTCTCGTAACGGCAAGGCGTTGAGAGGCAAAGGAGGTGGACGTGCGCACCAACAGTCTCAAACGGAAGTTGGTGGCAGGCCAGCGGGTATGCGGGGTTCTGGTGGAGTTCCACAACCCGGAACTGGTCGAACTCTTCGGGCACCTGGGGTATGATTTCGTTTTTCTGGATGGCCAACACTGCGGGCTGAATGTCGAGGTAGCCCGCGAGCTGATCCGGGCCGCCGACGTCACCGGCATGACCAGTATCGTTCGCGTGCCGAGAAATGACGCCTCGGTCATCCTGGAGTACCTGGACGCCGGCGCCGGGGGGATCATCGTGCCCAACATCACCTCCCGGGCTGAGACCGAGGCGGCGGTGGCCGCCATGAGGTATCCGCCGGTGGGGATCCGGGGCGGCTTTGGCCGCTCGCGTGCGGCCAACTACGGCATCACGCAGACCCAGGTGGAGTACTTCACGAAGATGAACGACGAGGTACTCTTTGTGCCCCTGATCGAGGACCAATCGGCCCTGCCCCACCTGCCGACCATCTGCTCCACCCCCGGCGTGGACATCGTGGTGATCGGCCCGGGGGACATGGCCCTCTCCATGGGAATCCCGGGCGGTTGGAAGGACCCGCGCGTGCAAGCCGCAGTCGAACAGATCCGGGCGGCGGCCGCGGCGGCCGGCAAGCCGAGCATGATCGTCGCCCTCGACCCCGCGGACGGGCAGGCACTGTACGCGCAGGGCTTCCGACTCCTGATCGTCGGCGCCACCAACCTGCTCGCCAACTCTGCGAGAGGATTCCTCAAGGAGCTTGGACGGACCTGATGCCCGCGCGAGGTGCACAGAGAGAGCGAAATATGCCGAGCATCAGAGGAAGTTCTGCTCGGCGTTCACGCGCAGTTTAGGAAAAGCTCACCTGGATCGGAGGCAGCCATCAACCGGCGAAGATGACGCCGGGAGGGCTTTAGGTTGAGATGTGCGCGTTCGGCACTGAGCACCGAGACCAAACCGGATGAGACACTGGTCGCTCCGCTTCAAGATGATCGCCCTCGTCGTCGGCCTCGTCGCGGCAGGCAGCATGGCCGCCAGCGCAGTCCACGGGTGGCTCGCCTTCCACGCACTGAAGGACGAAATCAGGACGCGAGCAGCCGCCATTGTCTCCGACATCGCCTTCGGCATCACAATACCCCAGGAGCTGGCTGACCCCGATCTGCTGGCTATTGAGATCCGAAACATCATGGCTGCGCGTCCGACGCTCCGATGGCTCGACGTGTACGCCGACGGCCCGAACGGGCTGATGACAGTCGCGTCCAGTCGCGGGGCGTTGCCGCCACGGCCACCTGAAGTCGCTGCCCAGTCGTTTGTTGAAGGCCGCGCGGTGACTGCTGCCGGCACAGCGGGCAGCCACGATGTGTGGGTCGCCGCAGCCCCGATCCGTTTCGGCGGGAGGAAGGCCGGAGTGGTTGCGCTTGCGATGTCCCTGGAGGGTGCAAGCCGACTGGCTATCAACCTAGGGCAGCAGCTGCTCTTCGTCCTGATCGTGGCCAGCGTGACCATCATCATGGGCCTCGCCCTGTTCACGGAGCGAAGCATCGACCGCCCGATCCGCGCGTTGCTCGGTACGATGGCTGCAGTCGAGCACGGGGACCTGTCGGCTTCTCCACACCTGGCTCAACAAGATGAAATAGGGCAGCTTGCCGATGGACTGACGAACATGCTGCGCCGGATCCGAGAAACCCATGAGGAGAACGTGCGGCTCCTCGAGCGGATCAACCGATTCAATCAGGACCTCCAGATTCGGGTGACCGAGGCCACGCAGGAGCTAGCCACCCGGAATGAGGCCTTGCGCCGGGCGAATGAGCGGCTCTTCGACGTGCAACGGCAGCTCGGCCAGGCGCAGCGCCTGGCCACCATGGGACAGCTGGCTGCAACGTTCGCCCACGAGATCGGGACGCCGCTCAACTCTGTCTCTGTCCACCTCCAGCTGCTGGCCCGAAGCCCGGGCCTCACCGAGCAGGACCGACAGCGTCTGGTCACCATTGACGGACAGATCAGGCGACTCGTGCAGACGGTGGAGGAGCGCCTGGCTCTCACCCGGGGCAAGGCACGCCGGCTGGAGCCGACCGACCTCAACGAACTCGTGCGGGGCATCACCGACCTCATGGCGCCCGTCCTCGCTGCCAAGGGAATCGCTTGCGGCTTCGCCATGGAAGGCGTGCTGCCAAAGGTCCAGGCCGAAGGCCACCAGATCCAGCAGGTGCTGCTCAACCTCCTCACCAACGCCGTGGATGCCATGCCAACCGGCGGGTCCCTCCGCGTCGAGACGGGCATGGCCGATAACGCGGTCTTCCTGCGGGTCGCCGACTCCGGACCCGGCATCCCCCCCGAGGCCCGCGTGCGGATCTTCGAACCCTTCTTTACCACAAAAGAGCAGGGCGAAGGGACCGGGCTAGGCCTCGCCATCTGCCGGCAGATTGTCGAGGCCCATCGGGGTACGATCGAGGTGACCGATACCCCGGGCGGCGGCGCGACGTTCGAGATCCGCCTTCCGCTCGCACTTGACGAGGGTCGCGGATGACCCGACCCCGGTTGTTGGTCGTCGATGACGACGTGGAGTCCTGCGAGGTCGTCGCCGAGGCGCTGCGGGCCGAGGGCTACGAGGTGGCAACGGCGCAGGGTGGACACGCCGCCCTCGCCCTCGCCACGGAACACGTCTTCGACATTGTGGTGTCGGACATCCGCATGCCCGACCTGAACGGCGTGAATCTGCTCCGCGGGCTCCGCGAAGCCACGCCGGACGTGAGCGTGATCTTGATGACCGCGTTCGGCACCGTCGAGGCCGCCCTGGAGGCCATCAAGCAAGGGGCCTACGATTATGTGAGCAAGCCGCTCCATCTCGATGAGCTGCTGGTCACGGTCGGGCGGGCGATCGAGCAACGCCGACTCGTCCGCGAAAACCAACGGTTCCGCCAGACGCTTCAGGACCGCTATCAGCTCGGGAACATCGTTGGCGTCAGCCCGTGCATGCTCGATGTCTTCAAGCTGATCGCCCGGGTGGCACCGACGCGGAGCACCGTCCTGATCACCGGGGAAAGCGGGACGGGCAAGGAGGTTGTCGCTCGCGCGTTGCACTTCAATGGCCCGCGCGCCGCGGGGCCTTTCGTGACCATCGACTGCGCCGGACTGGCCGAGAGTCTCCTCGAGAGTGAGTTGTTCGGCCACGTCCGCGGGGCGTTCACCGGCGCCGTCACCGCCCGGCGCGGGCTTTTCGAAACGGGTCACGCTGGAACGGTCTTCCTCGACGAAGTCAGCGACATCGGTCCAAACATGCAGGCCAAACTCCTCCGCGTCCTCGAGCTTCAGGAAATCAAACCCGTCGGCAGCAACGAGACCATCCGGATCGATGTCCGACTGGTCGCCGCGACGAACAAGGACCTACAGGCCGAGGTTCGCGAAGGCCGCTTCCGTGAGGACCTCTTCTATCGGCTCAACGTGGTGAGTGTCCATCTCCCGCCACTCCGCGATCGCCGGGAGGACATCCCGGCCCTGGCCCACCACTTCCTGCGCAAGTACGGGGAGGCGAATGGGAAGGCCATAGGCGGGATCGTCCCTGAGACCATGGCTCGCCTCGAGGCCTACTCGTGGCCGGGCAACGTCAGGGAACTGGAGAACGCCATCGAGCGGGCTGTTGCGGTCAGCATCCATCCGATTCTGCTCCCCGACGATTTGCCCCTGCACATCGCGTCGTACAGTGCAACGACCGAGGCGGGCGAGTCCGGCCCCGTCGAGCTTGTCCCCCTCGATGCGGTAAGCCGGCGGCACATTGCGCGCGTCCTGGCCGCCACCGGTGGAAACAAGAAGCGAGCAGCCGAGATCCTCGGCGTGGATCGCAGGACCTTGTATCGGATGCTCGAACGCTACGGGATGCCTACCTCCGAAGCCCCTCCCGAAGACTGAGCGCGTCAATCATTCCCTATTCCACCATTCCGCCACACATCGGCACAGCTCGGTGTGGCATGGCGCCACACGTGGGCGACGTACCCTGCTCTCCTGGGCTGCCAGGCTAATCGCTAACCACGGATCGCTGCGCAGCTTCTAGCCGGTCAATGGCCTAGCCCAGGACATGGCACGATCGGTGCTTTAGGTGAGTTCACATCATGGCCAAGGATCTGAGGGCCGGCGGGATGAAGCCTCAAGTCGTAGTGGTTGACGACGATGCCGAAAACTGTCGGGTGCTGAGCGAACTTCTGGCCGCCGAGGGCTTTGATCCGCTGCCCTTTAATGGTGGCGAAACGGCATGGTCGGCCATGGAGACCGGGCAGGTTCGGCCGGACGTCGTGGTGGCCGACGTGCGAATGCCGGGCCTCAGCGGGCAGGGCTTGCTCCGGCGGATCAAGGCCCGATTCCCCGCAATTCCGGTCGTCTTGGTATCGGCCTTTGCGGACGAGGAGATTTGGTTAGAAGCTCTGGAGGCGGGAGCGGCGGACGTTTTTCCCAAGCCGATCCATGGTGCCTCACTGGTGCGCGCGTTGCGAGCGGCGCTGGGCGGAGGCCAGACGCACGGGCTCCCGGTCGGCGAAAACCCCGATCCCCACCCTGCGGGGATCACACAACGGAGGAGAGACACATGAAGAAGATCGCAGCGTTGGTCCTGGTAGCCACCTTCGTGTTTGTCGGCACCGCGCTAGCCGCGGAGATGGAAGGAAAGATCCAGTCCATCGATACGGCGAGCAAGGAGGTCGTGCTGGACGATGGCACCAAGCTCGTCTGCGACGACAGCACGAACATCATGGTGGAAGGCAAGGAAGGAAAGCTCGAGGACCTGAAGGAAGGCGCAAAGGTCAAGGCCAGCTACGAGGAAAAGGATGGCAAGAACGTGGCGGCCAAACTTGAGGTAGGGGAATAGGCACACACCGAAGGACAGAGCGGCCCCATCGATGGGGGCCGCTCTGTCAGTCTTTCCGGTCTTCGGTTCTCCCCGGCGATCCGAACGGTCTGTCCAGCCCTGCGTCCTCCAGGAACCGACGAATCCGCGTGATCGGGACGACGAAGGTTTCTCCAGGCATCGGGACCTTCACCGAATACGTCTGGGAGCGGTCCTTCACGGCGATCGAGGCTGTTTGGTAGCCCTCGACGACGCCCAGGAGATTGCCGGTCGATTCCCGGAATACTCCTCCTCCGCTGACGCCTTTGGCCGCTGCTGCATCGACCACAATCGTCTGCTCAGTCCCTTCCTCCGCCGTCACATCCTCTTTGCTCTCGCTAGGCACCTGGCTGACGATCCCGCTGAAGAGTCCCAGCCGTTTCCCCCAGGGAAATCCGACGACCAGGATCTCCTCCCCGAGACGCACGTGATCGTCGGCAGGGAATGAGACTGGCGGCACGGCGATCCCTGGCACCCTGAGGAGGGCGAGATCGAGTGTTTCGGCATTCCGCCGGCGAGACACCGTGGCGGCATACTTGCCGCGGACGGCGTATGTTCCCGTGAAGCGAACGAAGACGTCGGCGCCCTCCTTGCCATCCAGGATGTGCGCCGCGGTCAGCACGTACGACACCGCGCCGATGCCGGGTTCCTCGGTCCTCGACGCCACCACGACGCCCGAGCCAGAGGCGACGCGGCGGCCGCCTTGCTCGATCACGACCTTCGCGCTCGCCGCTACAATTCGATCTATGACGGCTTGGCGTTCACCCGAGGTGCTCGTCCGAACGGCGGCACATCCGGCTACCGCCAGGCAGAGCACAGTGATCGCGGCAGCCACAGGTCTCGGGCGGGCATGGCGCCCGGAGGGATCGCCTCCTGCGTGGTGGGCCAGACCTCTTGTGCCGAAGATCGCGAGCCTGCTCTCGGTCATCATGGACAACTTGCCCTGCCCTTGACTTGAAACACTCTCCTGCCTACCTCGTCACAATGTTCATGCGTACGCCCGCGAGGGCATCTTAGCCAACCCACACCCTCCGCTCACGGCGAAAGCATAGCATCCCTTTGAGCGGGGGCCAGCCCACTGATTAGGGAACGAGGATGCGAAGCCCTCCGGGAGAGCCCGGGGATGAATCCCCACACCGAGACTACAGCCAATACGTTAGACTGACGATCGCAGGTGTAGCTCGCAAGGCGCGTCGCAATTACCAAGACTGCGCTACCACCTATAATACCTAAACCCGACTCCTCCCATCAAGCGCTCTTGGAGTGGGGCGGCCAATCGGCCACCGTTCCTGCCGCCCCGCCGTCCCCCGCGATTTGCCCACCCGAGGAAGAATCCCCGAGAAGTCCCCGAGGGGCCACAAGAAGACGTCGAGGGTGCATAGCGAGCCCTTCTTCAGGAGCCTGCTATGGGAGGCTTACAGTCACCTCGACAGACGGGGCGCTTTCGTTCCGGTGGGCGGAACGATCCACGGCGGTGACGGTGTACGTATAGCTCGCCCCGGCGCGAACCGTCCGGTCGGTGAAGGTCGTGGTCTGGACGGGGGTGTCAGTGAGGCGAACCGGGGTCAGGACAGGCGGCTCCAACCGGTAGACCAGGTAGCCGAGAAGATCCGGCTCGGGATTGGCGCTCCAGCTCAAAGAGACGACGCCCGGCGCGGGGATGGCGACCAGCCCCTGGGGCGGGGCCGGTGGGGTGAGGTCCTCCGGCGTGGCCGACACCTCGTTGGAGTTCGTGCTCTCGCGCCACGGCGGACGCTCGCCCCCCACACCCCGCACCACGTAGTAATAGGTGGTCTCGTTCTCCACCGCGGCGTCGCGGAACTGCGTTTCGACGACCGGTCCTGCGTTGACGGGCTGGGAGGCATATGCCCCGGATTGCAGGCCGCGGTAGATGTTGTACCCCCGCGGCGTCGGGGCGCCGGCCGGGGCAGGGCCTCCGGGTGGCTGCCACGTCAAGTTGACCACGCCATCTCCCGCAACCGCAACCAGGCCGACCGGTGGCGGCGGAGCCAGGGTGAAATCCACGGAGACTTCCGCCGACCGCGCGCCCACCACCCCACGGCGATTCACCGCCTGCACCCGGTAGCTGTACCGGATGCCGGGTGTGAGCCCCCCACTGCCCCCGTCATCCCGAAACGCATACTGGGCGCCCTGAACGACGGCATTCTCGGGTTGGTCGGCTCGCACCGTCGCCAGCAAGGAGAAAGTGGGGCCCCCTCTGGCCTCCCGGGGCGCCGCCGGGCCGACGGCCCGAAAGAGCCGGAACTCGAGGAGATCGGTCAGGGGAGATCCATCCTCGTTCCGGGTGGGTCGGGTCCAGGTCAGGAGGATGGCACTGTCGCGCAGTTCCGCGCGGAGCGCGCCCACCGCGGCCGGGGCCAGGGGCCGAGGCGGCACCGGTGCGCCCCTCCGCCCGCAGCCCAGGAGGCCCGCGACGAAGAGGACGGAGCCAAGCAGTATCCGCCCGGAGAAGGATCGCGGCCGGGGAATCCTCATGGCATGCGCAAGGTCTTCTTGGCCTGGCGGATGGCCTCCCCCACCAGGCGCGAGCTGGTGCCGCCGGCCGAGCGCCGCCGCTCCACGCAGGCCTCCAGCCGGATGTACTTGGCGACATCCTCCTCGAAGGCCCGGGAGTAATGGCGCAGGCGCGAGAGCGGCAGATCCTCCAGCCGCTGCCCCGATTCCACGCATTCCCGGACGATGCGGCCCACCGTCTCGTGCGCTTCGCGGAACGGCACGCCCTTCGTGACCAGGTAGTCGGCAAGGTCCGTGGCGTTCAGGAACCCGTCGGCTGCGGCGGCGCGCATCCGCTCGGGACGGAACTTGATGGCCTTGAGCATCGGGGGCAGCACATCCAGCGTCTGCCGGACGGTATCCGCAGCGTCGAAGATCGGCTCCTTGTCCTCCTGGAGGTCGCGGTTGTAGCTCAACGGAAGCCCTTTGAGCAGGGTGAGCAAGGCCAGCAGGGCACCGTACACCCGTCCTGTCTTGCCCCGGGCCAGCTCGGCCACGTCCGGGTTCTTCTTCTGCGGCATCATGCTGGACCCGGTGGCGAAGGCATCGGGCAGCTCGATGAAGCCGAACTCGGCGCTGGCCCACAGGACCAGTTCCTCCGCCAGACGGGAGATGTGCATGGCCAGGATGGCACAGCATGCCAGGAACTCGACGGCGAAATCCCGGTCGGCCACCGCGTCCTCGCTGTTGCTGGCGATCTTGGGGAAGTCCAGCAGCTTGGCCACGTAGGCGCGGTCGATGGGCAGCGTCGTCCCCGCCAGGGCCCCCGCGCCCAGCGGCAGGACGTTCACCCGCGCGAGGCAGTCGACGAAGCGGTCCCGGTCGCGCTGGAACATCTCGAAGTAGGCCAGGAAGTGGTGCGCCAGGAGGATCGGCTGGGCCCGCTGGAGGTGGGTGTAGCCCGGCATGATGGTTCCCAGGTGGACCTCGGCCTTGGCGACCAGCTCCTCTTGCAGCCTACGGATCCGGTCGCGGATCTGGCCGATGGCCTCCCGCAGGTAGAGGCGCAGGTCCAGCGCGACCTGGTCGTTCCGGCTGCGCGCGGTGTGGAGCTTGCCCGCCACCTCCCCGATCTTGTCCCGCAGGCGCTGCTCGATGTGCGTGTGGATGTCTTCCAGGGCCGGGTCGGTGCGAAACTCCCCCCGCTCGATCTCCCCTCGGATCTCGCCGAGGCCGGTCACGATGGCGTCCACCTCGCCCTTGCTGAGGATGCCGCACTTTCCCAGCATCCGGGCGTGGGCGATGCTGCCCGCGATGTCGTGCGCGGCCAACCGCCGATCGAAATGGATCGAGGCCGTGAAGGCCTCGACCTGCGCGTGCGTCTCACCCTCGAACCGGCCGCCCCAAGGCTTCCTGCGCTTCATGCGCTGTCCCATGTTCTCACTCCAGGCATCCCGCCTATTGCTCGCGATCCAATCAGGTCACCTGCCGCTGCTGGAATCTGGCCCGGCTGATGATCCTTTCCAAAGAGCGCCGCGGGATTTCGGCATCTTTCAGGCCAATCTCCTCGGCAATCGTCAAGCTCTCCCGCAAGAGACGCTCTGCTTCTCGGAGATCCCCACGATCTTCAGCAATAATCCCCAGTTGGTGCAGAGTCGCGGCCTCGCCAGCGCGATTGCCCATGCTCTGCTTTATCGCTAGGCTCTCCCGGCAGAGGCGTTCCGCCTCCAAGAGGTCTCCCCGTTCCTCAGCGAGCACTCCCAGGTTGTGGAGGCTATTGGATTCCCCACCGCGATCGCCCAGCGCTTCCGCAATCGCCAGGCTCTTCCGGTAGAGGCGCTCGGCCTCAACGAAATCCCCTCGCTCCTGAGCGATCCTGCCCAGTTGGTGCATGGTTGCGGCCTCGCGGGAGCGATCCCCCAGGGTTTGCGTCATCACCAGGCTGTCCCGGTAGAGGCGCTCGGCCTGTGAGAGATCGCCGCGTTTCTGCGCGATCAACCCCAGGTTGTGCAGGATGACGGCCTCGCCAGCGCGATTGCCCAGGCTTCGCTGAATTCCCAGGCTCTCACTGTAGAGCTGCTCAGCCTCAAGCAGATTCCCCTGCTGCTGTGCGATTCTTCCCAATTGACAGATTACGCTAACCATTCCCGCGTAATCGGCCAGGCTTTGCCTGATCGCAAGGCTTTCCCGGTATAGGCGCTCAGCCTCCTGAAGATTCCCCCGTTCCAGGGCAACTGTACCAAGCTGGTGAAGAGTCGAGGCCTCGCCAGCGCGATTGCCCAGGCTCTTGGCGATCGCCAGACTCTCGCGGTATAGCCGCTCTGCCTCGGGAAAATTCCCTTGCTCTTCGGCTGTTATTCCCAGTTGGTGGAGGATGGCGGCCTCGCCAGCGCGACTGCCCAGCGTTTTCGAATTCTCCAAAGCCTCGCGGTAGACTGCTGCTGCCCTATCATACCGACCTAAGGAAAGGTGGAGGGCACCCAAGGCATCAAGAACGTGAATCTCCTCTCCCAACATTCTCGGATCAGCCGGAAGATCCTGAACCCGTCCGAGAATCTCTTCGAGGGCTAGAACTCTGTCCTCTTTCTCAGCCCCTGTCAGGTTATCAAAGACTTTCCGGTCTTTGAGCCGCTCAGCCAGATAGGTCCGAAGCTCCTCTGGCTCAAGGCTGAAGGTATACGTCCCCGACCGCCAAGAGAAAAAATCTGGCGCGTACCTCGAAAGCCGACCAATTGCATATTGGGGAAGCCACAGAACAATCGGATAGGGGCATTTTTCCGGGAAGAGGTTGCGGGTTAAGTTGAGGTTGCCGAAGATGGGAGCATACCCTTCGCCGCCGCTGATGGAATTTTCGAGGCCGCAGACAAAGAGCGTATCAAGCTGGGGGCCAAACCCAAATTTTTCCTCAATCACGCTCAACAAGCTAGAGATCGGTCCATCCAACGCCAGCTCGCTGATCCTTTTCTCTGGGCACAGCCTGCGAATCTCCTCCACCATCGCCCTTCGCAGCGATGGTGCGTTAGCCGCGGCTATGCCCAAAGCAAAACCTTTTGCCCGCCTGAGCATGCGGGCCAACGCCCGGGCTTCGACCTCGTTTCCCGAGGTCGCAGGGGCGGAGGCTTGAGCACTACCGGCGGCTTTTCGCTTTTCCTTTGCCACTAATTGCCTCCCTGAATCTCCTCAAATGGCGAACGGCTGGATGCACAGCGTACCAGGGCTCTTCCCCGTCGAGGTATTCCAGCACAACAAGATTATACAGCATCGCCTGGTGCGTAAGATCGCTCTTGATCCGCGCGGTCCGATGAATTTCAGGGAGGAATAGCCAGTGGTCCTCAGGAACGATCCAGGTGTTCGCAAAGACCTGAACAGCCCGCTCCACCGCGTCTGTGGTCAGCGGCAGATCCTCTACCCGATCGAGGGCGAATCTCAGCAGGGTCAGAAGATGGCGGGGATGGCCCCCACTCAGATCGATTATCCTATCGGCAAGTCTCTGGTCCGGGAAGACTTCTTCAACTTTGACCCCGACGCTCTGGAATCGGAGGGCCAGAATCTGACGCATGATCTCGATGCCGCGACGGGACGAGCGGCCCCTCGGGTCTGCGATTTTGACCATCGGAAGTCTTGGACCGATGTTTGGATATCGGCTCAGGAGAACAGCCGCCTTTTGACCGTATGTCAGCGAGACGGGAACCGTGTAAACGACGTGGCACCGGAGGGATTGAAGCTGATCAGCCCGTTCAATGAAGAGAAGGTCGTGGGTCGTGGTGCCGGTCTTGTCCTCCACTACCCGCAGGGTGACCCGGTCAAGGTTATCAACTATGACGACTAGGTCGCGGTACCCCTGGCTGCGGGCTCTCTCAAAGGCATCGGCCAGAACGTGGTTCGTTTCCTCGATGAGGGATGACAGACGAGGTTCCACCGCCTGTCTAATTAGCTTTCGGCTATCTGGACTGTTCTTGATAACAGCGGTCAGTTTGGCGAAGCCAGCAGGGAGATCCAGTTTCTCAAACTCGACGGGAAGTTGGAGTATGCCCTTGATCTCCTCCCAAATGCTTCGAAACCAACCTGGGCGAAGCTCGATATCCTTCTCACGGAGCTGGCTGGCCAACTCCTTGATGACGGCGAAAAGAATATCGGAGAAGTCCACGTCGTTGCTGTCTAGGTCCTCCTCGTCTGCCGCGAAGTACACAACCAGGTAGTTTTGTCCATCTCTGGGCTGCTCCAGTTCAGCCTTCAGGCGTAGTAGTTCCGTGGACTTGCCTCCACCCAGATGCCCTGCGAACAGTTGGCAGAGAGGCTTCTCGGACCTGCGGATTCGGCGCGCGAAGATCTCGACGACGTCCTCTCCACCCCGGGCCTCACCACAGGGGACGTACCGCGGGTCGCCCGCTGGCAGCGGAAAGAGGGGATTACATGCATTATAGACATCTTCTATCTTGCCCATGCTACCCCTTCCTCCGCGCCTGGGTCAGGGCGCGAATCCGCAGGCGCAGGGCGTTCAACCGGATGAAGCCGGTGGCGTCCCCCTGCTGGTATACCTGCTCCGCCTCGAAGGTGGCGAACTCGGGATCGTACAAGGACACCGGGGATTTGCGCCCGACCACGTCGCAGTTCCCCTTGTACAGCTTGAGGCGGGCGGTGCCCGTCACGGTCTTCTGCGACTCGTCGATCGTCGCCCGCAGCAGCTCCATCTCCGGCGAGTACCAGTAGCCGTAGTAGACCATCTCGGCAAAGCGCGGGATCAGCGAATCCCGGAGATGCATCACCTCGCGGTCCATGGTGATGGATTCCACCGCCCGGTGCGCCGCCTGGAGGATGGTGCCGCCCGGGGTCTCGTACACCCCGCGCGACTTCATCCCGACGTAGCGGTTCTCCACCATGTCCACCCGGCCGATCCCGTTCTCGCCGCCCAGTTGGTTCAGGTGCGCCAGCAGGGCCGCGGGCCCCATCCGCGCCCCGTCCACGGCCACGGGGACACCCCGCTCGAAGTCGATTTCAACGTAAGTCGGCCGGCTGGGAGCGACCTCGGGCGAGACCGAGAGGACGTACATCTTTTCCGGCGGCTCGGCCCAGGGATCCTCCAGGATGCCCCCCTCGAAGCTGAGGTGGAACAGGTTCCGATCGCTGGAGTAAGGTCGCTCGGCCGTCACCGGAGTTGGGATGCCGTGTTTCTTGGCGTACTCCACGAGGTCCGTGCGCGAGCGGAAGGTCCACTCGCGCCACGGCGCGATGATCCGGATGTGGGGATCGATGGCGTAGTAGGTCAACTCGAACCGGACCTGATCGTTTCCCTTGCCGGTGGCACCGTGGGACACGGCGTCCGCGCCCTCCTTCTTCGCCACCGCCATCTGACCCTTGGCGATGAGGGGCCGCGCCATGGATGTCCCGAGGAGATATCGCCCCTCGTACAGGGCGTTGGTCTTGAGACAGGGAAAGACGAAGTCCCGAACGAATTCGTCCTGCAGATCCTCGACGTAGCATCTGCTGGCGCCGGTCCGGATCGCCTTCTCGCGAACCGGCCCCACCTCTTCGCCCTGGCCGATGTCGGCCACGAAGGCCACCACCTCGCACTGGTAGGTCTCGATCAGCCATCGCAGGATGACCGACGTGTCCAGCCCGCCCGAGTATGCCAGCACGATCTTCTTCACGTCCCCTGCCATGGTCACCTTCCCCTACCCCCTCCCGCTTGAATTGAAAGGCGTTCGGCTGTTCGGCAGATCGGCAGTTCGACAGTTCCGGAACAGCCGAACCGCCGAACAGCAGCACCGCCGAACAGTTCCTTGTTACATCACCGCGCCGCCGTCCACCATCAGGGCCTGCCCGGTGATGTTGCGCGCCTCCTCCGAGGCCAGGAAGACGGCGGTGTGGCCGATATCCTCCGGCGTCTGCTCGCGCTTCAGCGGGATCCACTCCTGCACCCGCCGTTCGAACATCTGCCGGGGCGTGAGGCCCGCATAGGAGGGATTCGTCTCTCGGATCACCTCGCCGATGGTCTTCCACATGTCGGTATAAAGGAGGCCCGGGCAGATGGCGTTCACGTTGACGTTGTACGCCGCCAGCTCCTTGGCCACGATCTTGGTGAAGGTGATCACCCCCATCTTGGAGACGCTGTAGGACGGCATGGTCTGGCTGGACAGCGGCCCCGCAATGGAGGAGATGTTGATGATCTTCCCGGACCGTCGCTCCATGAAGTGCGGCGCGATAGCCTTGCACATAAAGAAGACGGACTTCACGTTGATGTCGAAGACCTTGTCCCAGTCGCCTTCGTCCTGGCGCGTGAAGGGCAGCCCCAGCCGTGGCGTGACCCCCGCGTTGTTCACCAGGATGTCTATGCGTCCGAATTGCCGGATGCCATCGGCGATGGCCTCCTGCACCTGGGCCTCCCGGCTGACGTCCACCAGGATGGCCGCCGCCTTCCGGCCCAGGTCCTGCACCTCCTTCGTCACGCCCTTCGCCCCACCGAGCTGGATGTCGGCCACCAGGACGTCGGCGCCCTCTCGCGCCATGGCCAGGACAATGGCGCGGCCGATGCCGGCCCCACCGCCGGTGACCATGGCCACCTTCTCCGCCAGTCGCATTTCCGCTCCTTCTACGCCCCCGTGTTCCCCCAGCCTTCAGCAGTCAGCCGTCAGCGCTCAGCTCTTGCCAGGCAACTGGTCGATTTGTCAATTCATCAATTGGCCGTTACGAAATGACTTCTTGCGCTCTCGGCTCTAGGCTCTTGGCCCCAATCCGAAATTCTCAACCGCCAAGGCGCCAAGAACGCCAAGCTGAAATGGCTCATTCGGAAAAAACGGACGACACTTCTGAAGACCCCATAAGCGCGGCCTCGCGTTTTTCGCTGGTGAGATCGGAACATCGCATCCTTGGCGACCCGGGTACCCAGCGCGAGCTGGGTGATCATGGCGGTTCAAAGTTTTTCTCGGATCAGGGTTGGCTCTCCCCCCTTGCCCAGCAGGCGCACCAGGATCGCCTTCTGCATGTGCAGGCGGTTCTCCGCCTGGTCGAAGACGATGCTCCGGGGCCCGTCCATGACCTCGTCGGTGATCTCCTCGCCGCGATGCGCCGGCAGGCAGTGCATCACCAGGACGTCCGGGCCGGCCTGCTCCACCAGGGCGCGGTCGAGCTGGAACCCCAGGAAGTCACGCAGACGCCGCGCGTGCTCTTCCTCTTGCCCCATGCTGGCCCAGACATCGGTGTAGAGCACATCCGCGCCCCGCGCGGCGGCGCCGGGGTCGTGCGTCACCGCCAGGCGGGCGCCGCTCGCCTTGGCCTCCTCCTGGGCCCGCGCCATCACGGCCGGGTCGGGCTCGTAACCGGGGGGACAGGCCAGCGTGAAGTGCACGCCCATCTTGGCCGCTCCCTGCAACCAGGAGTGGCACACGTTGTTCCCATCGCCCATGAACGCGACGCGCAGCCCGGCGACCGTCCCCCGCTTCTCCCACAGGGTGAACAGGTCGCACAGGATCTGGACCGGATGATGGCTGTCGCTCAGGCCGTTGATCACGGGCACGCGCGAGTAGAGGGCCAGCCGCTCCACCATCTGGTGGCTGAAGGTGCGGGCCACGATCGCGTCCACCCACCGTTCCAGGTTGCGGGCCGCGTCCTGCACCGTCTCTCGCTGGCCCAGGCGGATGTCGGCCGGCGCCAGGTAGATGGCATGCCCACCGAGCTGGGTCATCCCGGCCTCGAAGGTGACCCGCGTCCGCAGGGAGGGCTTCTCGAAGATCATGGCCAGGGTCTTCCCCTGCAAGGGCACGTGGGGAATCCCCTGCTGTTGCTTGGCCTTGAGCGAGGCGGCCAGGTCGAACAGCTCCTGGACGTCGCGCGGCGTGACGTCGTCCAGCGTGACCAGATGCCGATTCATCCAACAACTCCTTGTCAATGAAAAACTGAAAACCGACAACCGAGAACCGGTCAACGGGAATGTCCGGTTGTCCGTTGTCAGTTGTCGGTTTTACATTGGCTTATTGCGGGAGGCCTGCCAGCACCTCTCCGACGATCCCGACCGCCCGATCCACATCGCCCTCGGTGACGATCAGGGGCGGGACGAACCGCACGACGTTGTCGCCGGCCGTGAGGGTGAGCAGCCCCCGCTCCATGCCCCCGGCCACGATGGTCCGGGCCGGCACCGATACCTCCATCCCCAGGATCAGCCCCTTGCCCCGCACGGCGGTCACGATCCGATGTCGCGCCTTCAGCGCGACCAGGCGGTCCAGGAAGTACTTCCCCACGCGGGCAGCGTTGCCCGGCAGATCCTCCTGGATGATGGTGCTCACCACCGCGTGGGCGACCGCCGACACGAAGGGGGTCCCGCCAAAGGTCGAGGCGTGAGTGCCGGGGACGAAGCTCGCCGCCACGTGCTCCCTGGCCAGCATGGCCCCCATGGGGATGCCCCCCGCCAGAGCCTTGGCCAGCGTCATGATGTCCGGCTCTGCCCCCCAATGCTGGTAGGCAAACAGCTTGCCGGTGCGACCCATCCCCGACTGCACCTCGTCCAGGATCAGGAGGATGCCGGCCTGATCGCACAGCCGCCGCAGGCCGGGCAGATAGTCTTCCCCAGGGATGTTCACCCCGCCCTCGCCCTGCACCGGCTCGACCATGACGGCGCACGTGTGCGAGTCGATGGCCCGCTCCACCGCGGTGAGATCGTTGTACGGGACGTGTTTGAACCCGGGCATCAGCGGCTCGAACCCGTGCCAGTACTTCTCGTTGCCCGTGGCCGTCACCGTCGCCAGGGTCCGGCCGTGGAAGGAATGGCGCATCACGACGATCTCGAACCGGTCGGTGCTCCAATGGTCCTTGGCGTACTTGCGCGCCAGCTTGATGGCGGCCTCGTTGGCCTCGGCGCCGCTGTTGCAGAAGAACGCCCGGTCGGCGAAGGAGTGCTCGCACAGGAGCTTCCCCAGGCGGATCTGCGGCTCGATGTGGTACAGGTTGCTCACGTGGATCAGGGTCTCGGCCTGGGCTCGGATGGCCTCGACCATCCGCGGGTGGCAATGGCCCAGCGCATCCACGGCGATGCCGCCCACGAAGTCCAGGTACTCCTTCCCGTCCGAATCCCACAGGCGCACCCCCTGCCCCTTCACCAGGACGATGGGGAAGCGCGCGTAGGTGTTGGCCAGGTACTTCGCCGATGCCGCGATCAGATCCTGTGTGGTCGTCATCATCGCACCTCGAATGGATTCTCCGATCCCTCAACCGCGCCGGACTACGAGCCCTTTTCGAAAAGTGGTCGCAGCAGCGAGGTGAATTCCAGGGGGAAGATGATCTTGGTGGCCGGGCTGGCGCCCAGGGCCTTCAAGGCATCCAGGTACTGGAGGCTCATGGTCTTGGTGTCCACCGTGCTGGCCACCTCGAATATCTTCTGCAGTGCCAGCGCGAACCCCTCGGCCCTGAGGATGGCCGCCTGCTTGTCACCCTCGGCCTTCAGGATGGCGGCCTGCTTCTCGCCCTCGGCCACCTTGACCGTGGCCTCGCGCCGGCCGTCGGCCTCGGTGACCATGGCGCGCCGGTTCCGCTCGGCCGCCATCTGCTTGTTCATGGCCTCCTGGACATCCTTGGGCGGGACGATCTCCCGGATCTCTACCGTCGTGACCTTCACGCCCCAGCGTTCCGTGACCTCGTCCAGCTTGGTGCGGAGGATTTCGTTGATCTGATCCCGCTTGGCCAGGACATCGTCCAGCAGGATGTCACCGACCACCGCCCGCAGCGTGGTGGTGGCAATCCCCTGGGAGGCGCCGGCGAAGTCCTTCACCTTGATCACGCTCAGGGACGGATCCACCACCTTCCAGTAGACCAGGAAGTCAATGGAGATGGGGGCGTTGTCCCGGGTGATGCAGGTCTGGTGGGGGATCTGCAGGAATAGCTCCCGCAGGTCCACCCGGACCGGCCGATCGATAACGGGAATGATTATTACCAGGCCTGGCCCCTTCTGCCCGATGCAACGCCCCAGGCGGAAGATCACCAGGCGCTGGAACTCGGGCACGATCCGGATGGCGTTGGCCAGGAACACCACCAGAAGGACGAGGATGACGGTGAGCACAATGATGGACATCTCCACGGCCGGGTCTCCTCGCCCGCGCTGTGAACAGGCGGGCCATCAGGCCACGATCTCGGTCCCGATCCCCTCGGGGGTCAGCAGTTCCTCGATGAGCGCGTGCTGCCGCATCCCGTTGATGATGTGGGTCTTCCGCACCCCTGCCTTCAGGGCAGTGAGGCACGCCTGGACCTTCGGCAGCATGCCCCGGCTGATCGTCCCGTCCACGATCAAACGGTCCACGTCCTGCCGGGACAAGGTGGACAGGAGGCGCCCCGCTTTGTCCAGGATCCCGTCGGTGTCGGTGAGGAGGACCAGCTTCTCGGCCACCAGGGCCGCCGCCACCTCGCCTGCCACCAGGTCGGCATTGATGTTGTACGTGCCGCCCGTCTCATCGCCGGCCGTGGGCGCCACGACGGGGATGTATCCCGCCTCCTGCAGCGCGCGGATCGGCCGGGGCTCCACCCGCACCACGTCCCCCACCAGACCCAGGTCCACCATCTGTCCGTCGGGGGCCTTGACGGGCGCCGCCTTCCTCGCCTGGATCAACCCCCCGTCCTTTCCCGAGAGGCCGATGGCGGCGCCGCCCAGCCGCTGGATCCACGCGACGATCTCCTGGTTGATCTCGCCCACCAGCACCCGCTCGACGATGCGCACCGTCTCGGCGTCGGTGATGCGCAGGCCCTGGACGAACTGCGGCTGCATCCCCGAGGCCTTCATGGCCTGGTCGATCTGCGGCCCGCCCCCGTGCACCACCACCGGCTGCATCCCGACCAGCCGCATCAGGATGAGATCCTGGATGACCGCCGTGGTGAGCGTCTGGTCCACCATGGCGTTGCCCCCGTACTTCACCACCACCGTCTTGCCGCTGAACGCACGGATGAACGGCAGCGCCCCGATGATGATCTCCGCCTTGCTGGGAAGTGAGCCCATGCTGCCCCCTCAGGCCTGCGTCCCCTGGCCCCGTAGCGCCTGCAGCTCCCGCACCCGCGCCTCCAGGTCCACGTTCACCCGGGCCAGGCGGGCGTTGGTCCTGGCCAGCTCGTCCACCGAGGAGGCCAGGCGCTCGAAGAGCTGGGTCGTGGCAAAGCTCAGGGAGACCAGGCAGGAGAAGGTGGTGAACAGAGCCAGGTCGTTCTCGTTGAAGGGCTCCCCTGTCACCTTGTTGTTGGCGTTCAAGACCCCGATGGTCTTGCCGTTGACCTTCAAGGGGACGCACATCAAGGAGTTGGTGCGATAGCGGGGGTGCAGGCTGCCCTTGCCGTAGACGGGATCCTGGGCCAGGTCCCGGATCAGGAGGGGCTCCCCCGTCTTCGCCACCCGGCCCGAGATCCCTTCCCCCATGGGGCGGGCCGCCTGGCGCTGCACCGCCGGGTCCAGGCCCCTGGCGTGGGCCATGCGGAGCGTCCCCTCCGGCTCGGTCACCAACATGAGGGACACGATCTCCACCTCCAGCACGTCGGCGATGAGATCGATCACCCGCTGGAAGAGCGTCGCGTTATCCTTCAGGAACTCTCCCAGGGCGTCCCACCGGATCATGCTCGAGAGTTCCATGGCATTCCGCCGGAGTCGCGTCAGTTGAGGCAACTGCACCCCCTCGGGTTGCTCGCGGCTTTCCGACGGAATGGCGTCGCTGACGATGCGGACCATCTCCTCGACGTTGAGGGGCTTGCGCAGGCATTCCACCACCCCGAGGCGCCTGGCCTCCATCTCGGTGCGGGGGGCCTCCCGCCCGCTCACCACCACCACGGGGATGTCGGGGTACTTCGAGCGGATCCCGGCCAAGAGCCCCAGCCCGTCGAGTTCGGGCATCACCACATCCAGGATGACAGCTCGGACCGCCTCGCGCTCCAGGATCTGCAGGGCCTGCGGCGCGTTCTCCGTCACCCGGACGGCGAATCCCGCCTTCTCCAGCCCGTCCCGGGCCAGTGTCAGGAACAGCCGTTCGTCTTCGATGATCAGGATGGTGTCCATGGTTGAGCCAGGCCTCAGATGCGGGATGACGGAACCGAAGCCGTCAGCGGTCAGGCATCAGCCGTCAGCCTCCGGAATCGGGGACGAGCCGGACCCGGGGCGTTGATCCCAACACGCGAAATTCGAAGCTGACACCTGGCCGCTGATGGCTGAACGCTCCGGCCTTACAGAATGTACCGGCTGAGATCTTGATCCTTGACGATCGTCGCCAGCTTCTTCTGCACTTCCTCGGCGGCGATCGTCACCTTGACTCCATTCATGTGCGGGGCCTCGAAGGAGATCTCGTCCAGCAGCCGCTCCATGATGGTGTACAGGCGGCGCGCCCCGATGTTCTCCGTCGCCTGGTTGACCGCGGTGGCGATGGCGGCGATCTCCTCGATGGCGTCTCGCGTGAACTGCAGGTCCACTCCCTCCGTCGCCAGCAGGGCCGTGTACTGCTTGGTCAGGGCGTTCTCGGGCTCGGTCAAAATGCGCACGAAATCCTCGCGGGTAAGGCTCTGCAACTCGACCCGGAGGGGGAAGCGGCCCTGCATCTCCGGGATGAGGTCGGACGGCTTCGAGACGTGGAAGGCGCCGGCGGCGATGAACAGGATGTGGTCCGTCCGGACCAGCCCGTACTTGGTGCTGACCGTGCAGCCCTCGACGATGGGAAGCAGATCCCGCTGCACCCCCTCCCGGGAGACGTCCGGGCCGTAGGTCCGCTCGCGCCCGGCAATCTTGTCCACCTCGTCCAGGAACACGATGCCGGAATTCTCCATGCGGGCGATGGCCTCGCTGACCACCTCCTCCCTCTCCACCAGCTTGTCCGCCTCCTCCTGGACGAGGATGCGGCGTGCCTCCCGGACCTTGACCTTGCGGCGCTTGGTCCGCTGGGGCATGATGTTGCCGAGCATCTCCTTGAGGTTCTCCTGCATCTCCTCCATGCCCTGCCCGCCGAAGATCTCGACCATGGGCAGGCCGCGGCTGGCGATCTCGATCTCGACTGTCCGGTCGTCGAGGGCCCCCTCGCGCAGCCGCTGGCGCAGCTTCTCCCGGGTCTCGTGGGCGGTGCCCCCCTCCGGGGCCACCGCCTGGCCGACGGCCCCCACCCGGGACGAGGGCAGCAGAAGATCCAGCAGGCGCTCCTCCGCCAGCTCCTGCGCCCGCTCCTCCACCTTGCGGGTCTTCTCGCCGCGCACCATGTTGACCGCCAGCTCCACCAGGTCCCGGATCATGGACTCAACGTCCCGGCCCACGTACCCTACCTCGGTGTACTTGGAGGCCTCCACCTTGATGAAGGGCGCCTCGGCCAGACGGGCCAGCCGACGGGCAATCTCGGTCTTGCCCACGCCGGTCGGGCCGATCATGATGATGTTCTTCGGCGCGACCTCGTCCCGCAGCCCCGGTGGCAGCTTCTGCCGGCGCCAGCGATTGCGCAGGGCGATGGCCACGGCCCGCTTCGCGTCCCGCTGGCCGATGATGTACTTGTCGAGTTCCGCCACGATCTGGCGGGGAGTCAAGCGGTCCATTAGAAACTACACCTCAATTTCAAATTGAAAACTGACAACCGACAACCGAAAACCGGGCATGGAGCTAGGCACCGAACACGCGCTGGGATTCGCGAATGAAGAAGGCTTTCACCTCGTCCCAGCGGCACGGCCAGAGCATGACCGGCATCCGTTCCTCTTCTGCATCCAGAAAGTAGACCAGGCTCCTGGCGAGGTGGTACGGGTCATACGATATCCCGCGGTACTTTTCCTGAAACCATGCGTAGATTTCTTCCAGGCTATGGCCATGCTGGTACACTGCGTACAGGTCCAAGAAATCGCGCCGGGACCCACGACCCATGATGGCCGAGAGCTTCATGCTCGCAATGTCCCGGAGCCCAGCCACCACCGGTCCGAAATCCGGTTTAGTCGGAGGATCGAGCATCGGGTATGCGTATTGGATAAAGCTTACCTGAATTCCCTCCAGTTGACCCGTGACTGTTCCCGGATCGTTCCGGCGAATCTGAAACTCCCCGATTTGTCGGAGGAGCGCCAGCAGCCTCTCGTTCTCGAACGACTCGGACGAGAAGAAATCCAGATCCACGGATCTCCGATGGCCGAGGTGGAGCGCCAAGGCCGTCCCGCCAGCCAAGTAGAAATCCGTACCAGACAGGGTGCGCTCTAGTTGGGCCAGAAGGGATTTCTGGGGCCCTTCAAGAATTTCTGGATGCATTCCTCGTCCTGGAGGCCCAGGAGAAGCGCCCAATAGTTCACGGTCTTTCTGGACAGGACCCGAAGCCCGCGATTTCGGATGAATTCGCTGATCCTCTCCCGCCCATAGGTCTCCATCGCCCACCGGACGGATTCCAGGGTGCCGTATTCCAGAACACGTCCGAGGATGTATTTCCAGTCCTCGTGGATATCAAGCTCGTGAACATCCACCTCCGGGAACAGGAAGGTCGCGTCCTTGGCCAGGCTGACGGGAAGGGCTGCCCCCACTCTGACCACCTCTCACAGCTCCTCGACCGTGATCTGGTCGTTGGTGTACACGCAGAGGGAGGCGGCGATATGCATGGCCTCTTCCGTGATCTGCCGGGCGGTTAAGTCCGAGTGTTTTACCAGGGCGCGGGCGGCGGCAGCGGCGTAGGCCCCGCCGGACCCGAGCCCGATGATCCCGTCATCCGGCTCGATCACGTCGCCGGTCCCGGAGATGATGAGGGAGTGGTCCCGGTCCACCACCGCCAGGAGGGCCTCCAGTCGTCGCAAAGCACGATCCATCCGCCAGTCCTTGGCCAACTCCACCGCGGCCCGGGGGAGGTTGCCGTTGAACTCGTCCAGCTTCGCCTCGAACTTCGCGAACAGGGCGAAGGCATCCGCCGCCGCGCCGGCGAAACCGGCGATGACCTTGTCGTTGGACATCCGCCGGACCTTGCGGGCGGTGTGCTTCATCACCACGTCGCCGAAAGAGACCTGACCGTCCCCGGCGATGGCGACATGTCCGCGGTGGCGGACCGACAGGATCGTCGTGCCGCGCACGACGGGCGTGTCCGATCTCTTCATTGCTCCCTCGCACCAGGGGCCGCCGGCCCCCGACTTGCTCGCGCCCTCGGATGGGCATCGTCGTAGACCTTCATGACTTGCCCCAATCCCACATGAGTGTACCGTTGGGTTGTGCTCAACTGAGCGTGTCCAAGGAGTTCCTGGATGGCCCGGAGGTCAGCCCCTGCAGTCAACAGATGGGTGGCGAAGCTGTGCCGCAGGCCGTGGGGCGTGATCTTCTTCCCCAAGCCGCTCGTGAGGAGGTGGCGAAGGACGATGCGGGACACGCTCCGCGCCGTCAGACGGCCCCCACGATTGTTCAGGAACATTGCATCCGGCTCCTTGGAATCGGCCACACCCTTGCCGGGCAAATCGCTGCGGTTCGCCAAGTAAGCAACTAGGGCTTCCAGCGCCTTCCTCCCCACCGGGACAATGCGCTCCTTGCGGCCCTTGCCCCGCACCCGCGCGAGGCCCTCCTGAAGGTCCACATCCGACCGGTTGAGCCCCACCAGTTCCCCCATCCGGAGGCCGGAGGCGTAGAACAGCTCCAGGATCGCCCGGTCGCGCAGGGTGAGGATCTCGGCGTCCCTCCGTGAGGACCCCTCACCCTCGGAGTTCCGGGGCGACGCCATCAACTGGAAGGCTTCGTCCACAGAAAGGTGAGGCGTCGTCCGCACCGGAAGACGAGGACTTTGGACCAGCTTCGCGGGGTTCGCGCTGAGGTGCCCCTGGCGACAGAGGAAGCGAAAGAACGAGCGCAGCGTCGCCAGCTTTCGCGCCACGCTGGCCTTCGCCAAGTGCGCTCCATGCAGCCGGGCCAGGAATCCCCGGATGGCCAGGTGATCCACCGCCGCGGGGCTCGGCCCTTTCTCACCTCCGCCACGCTCTTGAAGATAGGCCAGGAACTGCTCGAGGTCGACCCGGTAGTTCCGCAGCGTGTGGGTCGACGCGTCCCGCTCCGCCTTGAGATAGGTCAGATATTCCTCGATGGCCGCCCGCACCGTCCCCCCCAAAAAGGCGAAACGGCCAGCCGCCAGTCCACCAGGAGGCGGACCTGGCAACCGGCCACCTCGGACGAAATCTACGCCGGATGGTGGGAAAGATCAAGCAAAAAGGCTAGTTGCCCGACCCGGGCCAGTGCCATTCCCGGGGAGGGAAACGCTCCCGGATGAGGCCAGCGGCCGGGGGGGCGCATGCGGTCCGCGCGAGGCAGCCAATAAGAGGCGGATCGTGCCCCGACAGCCTCGATACGATCGGGGCCATTTTACGCCCGGCTCTGAGATCCGACTTCAGAAGCAGCCGCCATGAATCCTGAAGGAAGCCTCAGACACTCCGGCAAAAATGTATGGCAGAAACATACGACTGTATGGTATAAGCATACGCCATGAATGCCCTAGCGGAACTCTTGTCCTCCCGGGCTCGCGCCGAGGTGTTTCGCCTGCTGTTCGGTTTGTCGGACGCCCCGCTCCACCTTCGGGAGATCCAGCGCCGTGCCGGGTTGAGCCTCGGGACGATGCAGCAGGAACTCCAGAAGCTCAAACGCCTCGGCCTCCTCATCTCCCGTGCGGATGGGAATCGCGTGTGCTACCAGGCGAATAGAGGGCATCCGCTCTACCCGGAGATTCATCGCCTGGTGCTGAAGACGAGCGGGCTCGTGGACGTCCTGCGGACCACTTTGACAGATCCGAGAATCGAGTGGGCCTTTGTGTTCGGCTCGATAGCGCGGGGCGAGGAAACGGCAGGGAGCGACGTTGACCTGATGGTAATCGGCGACCTCGGCCTCCGAGGGGGGACGAGTCTTCTCTCCGGTGTCGCAGACCAGATTGGACGGGAGATCAACCCGCACGTGCTCCGGCGGGCGGAGCTCATGAAGCGCAAATCGGCCGGTGAACCATTCCTAACACGGGTCCTGGCGGAACCGAAGATCTTCGTTATGGGCGATCCGCATGAGTTTGAAGCACTGGCTGGATAACGGATGGCTGCGCCCGCATACGACCAGCCTCACACTCTGCACCATCCTCCTCTGCGCCGAAGGCTACCGCCCCGAACGCACGCTCCAACACTACCGGACGATCCAAAGCCTACCGATCATCCTGGGTGAGGATCGCAAAGATGACGCGGCGTACCTTGATGCCTGCCGGTCCAAGCGGAACCGCGTGGAGTACGATTACGTCGGTGGCGCGTCTGAAGACGACGCCGAGGAGCTGCTCGCCTTCACCAGGGCCCTACGGGAGGACGTACTCTCCTGGCTGAGAGCCAAGCACCCAGAGTACCTCCCCGCATAAGCCATGAGCTATCTCGGCTAGCGCTTTGGCCTTTCGTCTCTCGGCCCTATTCCCGTCTCTCCGTTTCCCCGTTTCTCCGGTTCCCCGTTTCTCCTCTCTCCTTGTCTCCGTGTCTCCTTATCGCCTTGTCTCCTCTGCCCCCTTGCCCCTCTGCCCCCCGTCTCTCGTCTCTCGGCTCTACCCGTCATTCCGCATTCCGAATTCCGCATTCCGCATTCAGTCTGGCCCGCGGCAGGACCGGAAATCGAACTTTTCGAGCAACGTCCCGGCTGATAACCGCGATAACCGCGCTACGTCCCCCATTACGACGTGGATCTTTTTCAGGGTGGCCGTAAAACCCTTGTTGCGCACCGCAAGGTACTCGCAGGCCGCGCGAAGTCGTGGGTATTCTCCCCGGAATCGGTCCAGCCAGGGCGTCAGATTCTCGCCTGCCTCAGCCAAAGCCATCAGGAAATGGACGTAGTCAATAAAATACACCCGCCCCTTGGCTTTTGGCCGGCCATCTTCGATTAGCTCCAGTTCTGGCGCCCGCTCCACCCGGAACTTGGCCTCAAGTTGCTGGAAGCGCTCCGTCGGCTGCTTGACCTCGTAGGTCCGTCCACGACCGGCGCGGCCCTTGATGATCAAGCCGGCCTCGATCAGATCTTCGGGCTCCAGGATGCCCCGGGTGACCTTGTGGACCTCGTCGGTTTTGACCTCTTTCCTTTCACACAGCGCCAGGAAATAGACCCGACTTGCGGCATCAATGTCTTCCAGTTCCGACGGCAGCGGCCTGTCCGTGGTGACGAGCTGGTCCACCATGCTTCGGATCTCTTTCAAGGCGTCCCGAAGCTCGAAAGGGGTTTCCCGATCCATTACCGCGCCGTAGTGGCGGCTGTACAGTTCAAGGCATTTGCCGATCAGGATGATGTTCACATCCGACGGCGCGAGCGGCTCCGCCCCATAGCGGCCCGCCTCGATCGCTCGAACCTCCTCTCGCGCCCGCCGGCGAATCTCCTGGCGGATGCCTGCCCACTGCCGCTTCTCCACCGCTACACCCACAGGACGCTTGCGGCACACGTGAATGAGATCGTAGGAGATCGCCTGCTTGTCCAGCAAATGGAGTGAAGCCTCCCGCTCAGCATGAATCGGATAGACACAGCCGATCTCGAATCCTGAGTCGCAGACTGCCTGAAGGAGGTCCGCCCACGCTTCTCCCTCGGCATGGTGAAATGTGAAGACCATTATTCCATCAAACCTCAGGACCTCATGACATTCCGCAAACGCGGCAGTAAGGTCTTTCCTGAAGTCATCCGGGGTCTTCGCACGAGTGGGGTTTGCAATGATCTCTTCCGCCTTCGGTGTGTACTCCGGCGCAAACTCCGGGTAAGCACTGCCGAGGGTAAGGCGGAGCCACACATAGAAGAAGTCGGAAAGCTCAGCGTAGTTCACATTGCCCACGAAGGGAGGGTCGGTCACTACCAGATCTACCTGGGCCGGACTGTATAATGGGAGGCGTGCATCGCGAGCGCGTAACGAATTGTCTATCCCCGAAGCGACACAATCCCCAACCATGATCCTTTCCATACCCCCGGCAGCCTTTGGCCTGCTTTCCCAGCATTCCTTGCCGTATGCCAGACCCTCCTCTAATGCCCACACCCGTCGCGTGAACGTGTTGTTTCCTGACTCCGTTCCCCATACGTTCTGTTCACATAGTGTCAACTTTGGCTGGAAATCATGACGCGCAAAAACTCCTGCTGGCGGAGTGCCGCCGGGCGTCGCTCGCCCCGGGATGTTGCGGGTGAATACATTGTTCGCTTCGAGCGTGTTCGAGAAGGCGCAGAGTAGCATTTCCCTAACCTGCGGACTGGATTCTTCGCTTACGGCGGCGAGCAGTGTTGACAGACAGAGGAGCTGGCGGGGATTGAACATTTGGTGCCAGTAGCGGTAGTGGTGGGCGATGAGGCCGGACTTCGTCTTCTCGCCCCATGGGATCTCTGACTTCGGATATGTCAGCCGATCCTTCTCCCGCTCCCATGTTGCGCACGCGTCCTTGTAGCGCGCCAGGTCGGCCGGCCGCATCCGCGTGAAGAATTTCCCGTTGCTCTTGGTCAGCACGCAGGGATGATCGGGCTCAGCCTTCTCGGCTTTCCGCTTCTCCCTCTGTCCCAGCAGGTCCGTTTCTTCCTCTTCATCCTCGTCAGTGAGGTCCCCCGCACATCGCGCGCAATACCCTTGGATCGCGTACGGATGCACGGGAAGAAGCCGCTCTTCCGGAAGTTGCCGGATGGACGCGATGATGGCGTCTTTCGTCCCGCACGTCGGGCAGAGGAACTTGCCTTTGTCGGGGACGTTCCCTTGCCCCAGATGATACTCCCGATGGCAGGAGGGGCAGCTCACGACCTCGGGCAGTTCTCCACGCCACTGCCAGACCACCTCGCAGAAGGGGCAGAGCAGGACGGACAGCGGGACCTTCTTCCGCTGGAGCTTCGCGCTCGCCGGCAGTGCCGCCACCTCTTCCTTGCACCACGGGCACTTGACCTTATCGCCCGACGAGTGGGCCCAGCGCGCCGTCGTCCGGCCTTCCCCCGCGGAATATGTGGAGCTTGAAACCATGAGGTCGGCCTCGCCGATCAGCGTGGCGGGCTCGACCTCCCAGTCGAAGGTCTTCCGGCATTTCGGGCACTTAGCATCCCGCCAGAATCGAATGGATGGCGACTTCTGGGCCACGACGGAATCCGAAAAGAGCGGGACCAGCGTCTTCTTCCCGCAAGGTGGGGCGGGGTTGGTGCACACGGCCGACTTCACCCAGAATGTGTAGATGATGTCGGTATCCATGTTGCCGCAGCACGGGCAGGTGGTCTTGTACTGCTCCAGAAGGGTCTCGCGGACGGATCTCGCACTCCAGGGCACGGTCCGGTTGGCCAGGCGCTCGAAGGCGGCCTTCAGTTCCTCGATCTCGACCGGCTCGACCTCGGTCTTGACGATAAACCAGGCGACGGGGTTCAGGTCAATCCCGATGACCTTGCAGCCGAGCCGGAGGGCCTCGACGACCGTGGTGCCGCCGCCCATGAAGGGATCCAGGATCACCTTGCCGACAGTGTCCGGATCGTTGGTGTGATCCTTGTAGAACTCGGCCATGATATCGGTGCCGGCGGGCTTGAGACATCCGAGCAGGATCGCGCGGAAGACGCACGAGGCCCGCCGCGCGAACCACTTGTGCATCTGGTAGATCGGCTTGAAGGCGTTCCGCTCCGGCACAGCCAGCCGGTTGATCTCGACGATGGGGAAGCCTTCCTCGATGGCTCGCTTCATCGATTACCCCGGAAATGCAGCAACCTGGCTTGGAAATGCATCACTCTCAAATTGCTCGTGTCAACTGGGAGGATGATTCATTTCCCCATGAGGATGAGTCATTCTTTGTGGACAGCAAGGGATGAGGTGCCCTCGCGCTGCCATCACGTTGCAATAGCGCTAGTTGACGACCTTCTGGTCGTCCGATAGTGACTGATTCTACAATAGGCGGCGGGGGCACCGATGGCCCGGCTCGTTCAGGAGACCTGGTAGACCTTTCCGACGAAGGTGGGAGCAATCGCCTTGTGGATGAACTCATCCCGGACGCGCTCCAGATAGCGCAGCACCTCGGCGGAGTAATAGGCCTCACCGCACTCCTGGCAAATTTCTCCTTCGACCGGAACGAGGAGGCGATCCAGCCCGGCCTTGATCTCTGCCTGGACCGTGGCACGCTGAACCTCGCCGGTCTTACAAATGACGCACTTCATAGCTCCCTCCTCCGCCGGAATTCCGGATCCCATCGCGTAGGATCTGGCTGATAGGTCGTGATAATGATAAGTCTGCGTTGGATTGAAACGGGAGCGCACACCACATGGATGGGCCTTCCCGCGACCGTCCGTCCCAGAACCAGGCAGCTCGGGTACGGCCTGTCCTCAGGGTACTCCTCGATAATCTCACCCGTATCCAAGGCTTGCAAGACCTCATCGACCCGGATCACCCCAAAGGATTCCGTCTCCATTTCCCGCCGGGCATGGTCGGTGAAGCGGCAGTCGGCCAGGCATTGACGGATCTCCCTGTGCTCCACCGTCCCTCCAGATCAAAGCGCTATGTGGTCCTTGAATCCAGAACGATCCAAGGGGTCAGCATCTCCATGAGCGAGAGGCCGCCGTGCTTGTACAGGCGGCTGCCGCCCGGTCCGGGGGGATGGGTCTGCACCCGCCCCCGGATCATGGCCACCCGGCGATGCGGGACGATGGCGAGGTCTGGGTGGTCGAGCGGTTGCTCTCCGAGCGAGAGCGCCCGCGATCGCTCGCCGCGGAGCCATTCAGTCAGTGGCCGGATCGTCGGATTGTCCCGCCGGGCCGAACAGCCGTGGCCGAAATAGACGTAGCCGTGGTCGCTCGTGACCAGAATCGTCCGGCCCGCCGGAACGGCCTGGACCGTGTTCCGCCAGACGGACTCCAGGCGCCGATGGATCTCTGCGAAGTGGCCGGGGAATCGCGCCCCGGAGTCCTGGTACGTCTGATCCGGGAATGCCGACCAGAGCAGCAGGGCGGGAGCCGATGCGGGAAGCTGGTGCCTCCTCCCCTCGTGGTCATAGTAGAAGCATTCGACGCCGCGCGCCCGGAGCTCCTGGCCGGGGAGCTGCGAGGGGGCGATTCGGCCGGCCTGGAGCCGCTGCTCCAGGAAATCCATCGTCTCGCTGGGGACCGCCGCGGTGGCCACGCCAACCTCGCGAACCTGCACACCCGCGTCTTCGGCGAGCCGCAGGATTTCGGGGACCTCGCGCAACGACAGCCCGTCGAAAACGACGGCGGCGCAGGGCCGCCGCTCCTCCAGGAAGACACGAAGGTCCCGGTCGGGCGGTGGGTCCCCGATCAGCTCGTCGTAGATGCGAGGGGCCGCCGCAGCCACCACCTCCTCCAGCTCGTTCACAGCCTTCTCGCCTTGTTCCAGATACGCCGAAGGCTCCAGAGTCGCGTAGCGCTTGCGGGTCCATACCTCGCCCAGCAGCCAGTCCCTCAGCCAGGGCAGGCGCGATCCCGGGGCCGTCAGCCGGTCGAAGGTCTGCCGGCTTAGACTAGGCACCTCCCGCCTCCGTCTTTTGGACCTGCAGGGTCAACTCCGCGCCGTACTCCGCGCGCGGGATGTTCGGCAACTGCTCGACGGCCTGCTCCACCTCGGCCTTGCCCAACTCCCCCTCTTTGGTGATGGCGATTTCCAGCGTGATGCTCCCGGGGCCGGACAGGCTGCCTCGATAGGCCGACGGGAGGGCGCTCAGGTCGCCCGCGCTCTGCTCCAGGAAGACGGTAAACCGAACCCTGACCGCCGCAGCCGAGGGGTACTCCTGAAGGAGCGCCGCCACGGACTGGCGCAAGGGGCCGATGCCCGGCTGCGAACCGATCCGCCGCAAGACCTGCTCTGTGGCCGGGGGTGTCACCACCGGCGGCGGCTGGGCTGGGGGAATCGTCGGCTGTCCCGGCGGCGGATGCACAGGAGGTGAGGGCGGCGCGGACGGCTCTGGGCCTTCCAAAGGATCCCCAAGCGTGGCCTCCAGCATCTCCCGGTCGCTCAGGCCTGGAACCGTGCCACAGAAGTTTCCCCGGTGGTGGTACACGCCAAGTTTCCGCTCTTTGCAGAGAGACTCGATGGACCGCGTCAGAGAATTGGCGTGCGTCAGAACCGGAAACCCGAGTGTGGACCGATACTCCCGATCCACCTCGCGAACGGGGCGATCCTTCACCTGCTCCAGCCGTGCCGCGAGGTGCTCGGCCACAAGCTGGGCGGGATAGACCTTCTGCGCCAGGAAATTCAACACGTCTTCCTTGGACACGTTGGCGCCCAGCGATTCCTCCTCGACCTCCGGGCCTCCCGGACCCACCTCGAACTTCACGTAGATCAGCCCGGCCCGACGGATCTGTGTCAGGATGTGACCGCGATCCTCCTTACCGATGCGGTCGTACTCGGCGCGCCGGGCTGGGTCCTTCGGCATCTCCATGAGCCGCTGCCCCGCGACGAGGCGCTTGGCCCATTTCAGGAGATCCGGATTGGCCTCCAGGTTGATAGCCGGATCTTTCGGCTCCAGGAGGATGACCTGGTTCCTGACCGAGAGGCCGTGGTACAGGGCCTGGCGATCCTCCGGGGAAAGCCGGCGCGGGGCGAGGACCCAGCGGAGGCGGTCCTTCTCCAGTTCCTCAAGGTCGGTCCGGGTCTCCTCCGCGCCGTGCCACACGACGGCCACGGGCTCCCGGAACAGCTCGTCGCGCCATAAGGCCCTGAGCGTCACACGCGCCTGGTCGTCGGGGACCTTCAGGGATTCGAACTCTACCTTGGAGTCGGAGTTCTCTTCCCGGTCGAAGAAGTGACGACCTTCGGAGTGGTGGAAATAGGCCGCATACTTCCCGAAGGCCCGCAGGCTTTGCTCGAAGTCGTTGATGTCGGACCCCGGCCGCATGGCGCTCCGGATCAGCTCCTCGCGGGTCGCCCCGTGGGTGCGACTGTCCAACCCCGTCAGGGTGTAGAGGAGTGTGGCCGAGGCGATTTCGGTTGCATAGGGGTACGTCTTGAGGTCGGTGAGGCACCCCTGCGCCCTGGTGATGAGGTCGCTTCCCGGATCGAGGTCGCCCAGCCGTATCGCCACCTCCCGATCCGGGATGTTGGCATGCCCCGGCGTAATCAGCTCGGCCTCCGCATGGGTGAGCCGGACGAGGTGCGCCAGGAACCCCAGGGCGCCCCGCACATTCTGGAATCCGCCCCGGGCCGGGACACGGCGCAGCATGATGTCCAGGAGATCCGGGCTGAAGGGGAAGCTGTCCAGCATCAGGCGCCGATGCTCGTCGGCGTCGAGCGGCACGTGCCGCCGCCAGACATTCAGGTGACTCTCCACCGTGGGGGCGGCCGACTCCGGCCGAAAGTCCAGGTAGTTCTCGAAGATCCGGTGGAGCACGACCCGGGCCCGGTCGGGCGCCTGGGCGAACTGGACCCGGCAGGCCTGCACCCGCTTGAGTGTGGCGCCCGGCTCCTCCTGGTCGCTGTAGATGCTGGTGAAGAGCGTCACCTGGCTGGAGCGATGGCCCCACTCGGACAGCATCTGCAGGAAGGCGATATTCTGGGCCTTGACCGCCTGATCGGGCAGAACGCGCACGCCCTGCTCCAGCTCGTCAAAGATCAGCACGACCTGACGACCAGCCAGGGCTGCCTCCGCCTCAGCCAGGCTGGGCTGGAGCACGCTCTTCGCCGGTCGCCGGCCGACGACCTGCTCGAAGACGAAGTCCCACACGGAGAGGAGCGGGAGATCGGTGAACTTGTTGACGACGGGGATGATCCCTTCGGGAATTCGGCAGGCGAGGCCGTGCCGGTCCAGCCACCGGCGGGCCTCCTTCGGATGCTTGAAGAGGTGATACACGAGGAGAAGGAGGTGGGACTTGCCGCACCCCTTGAGGCCCTCGAATAGGAACAGGCCCGGGGTGTTCCCTCGCTGGCCGAAGCGCTGATCCAGGAGGTCCACGACTCGCCGCACGTCGGCCGTCGGGTAGGTCAGATCGAAGAAGAGATCGGGCCTCGCCTCAAGCTTGCGCCGCCGAGGATCGTCGCGGTTGGCCAGGTCAATGATGCCCTCGATCTCGCCGGAGAGAGCCTGTGGGCGAGGCTTCAACAGGGAGGTATAGGCCATTCAACGCTCCATGACTTCGTTCGGAGGATCCTCCGCGAGAGTGTCTCCGAATCGCGAGTGATTCAATCCACCCGACGGATAAGCCATTATAGGCCCATGTCCCTGGGTGCGAAGAAGGAAAAACGCCGATCCTCATGAGAGAATCGGCGCTGGCTAGATGCAAGGCTCCCTCCAGTGAGAACGGGGGCTAGGGATCGGGGACCGCAGAGCGGGCACAAGAGAGCGCGTCCGGTCTTCAGACCTCCCCGCTATCCGAGGGTAACCGTAGATTGTGGGTGAGCTATATCAGATGCTGGCGTTTCGTGCAAGTTTCGCAGGGGTTGTGTTGCGGAGATCGGAAAGGCTCGTCAATGAGCTGCAGGGGGACACGGAGACGGGGGAAGGGGGAGCACCGGGGAAGCGGAGAAACGGGGAACCGGCGAGCCGGAGAGGGGGAGAGAGGGGGCAGAGAGCAACTGGCCGCTGGCAGCCGGCAGGAAGCAGCGGACAGAAGAGCGGACCCCTGAGCCACGAGCCGAGCAGGGGTGCTGAGGAGCAGCGGGGAAACGGGGACAAGCGAATGCGGAACTACGAATGCTAGGAGGCTGGGACGCTAGAACGCTGAGATGCGAACCCGATGCGGGGTGCGGAATGACGAGGAGAGGCGAGAGACGAGAGCGCGGGCGCGGGGCCCTCTTCGCGCAAACTCACTCAAGCAGCGCTTGCACTTTGGCCAGGACATCTGCGACCACTACCGCCGGCGCAGGACCGATCAGCCGTGCTTTGCGCCCGCGCCAGTCGAGGCTCTTGACCTGGTCGGCCAGCACAACCCCTTGCACGCGACCACCCGGCGGCAGAACCACCTCAAACGGATAGCCCTTCACCTGGCTGGTGATGGGGCAAAGAAGCGCCAGCCCGGCTGCAGCGTTGTAAGAGCGTGGTGACAGCACCAGGGCCGGGCGTCGTCCGGCTTGCTCGTGTCCGGCTTGCGGATTGAACTCCAGCCAGACGAGGTCGCCCCGATCGGGGACGAATGCGCCAGCCACTACCAGGCTTCCTTCCCGCGGGGATCACCCGTATCTACCGCCGCGTGTCGGTTCTTCGGCGTGATGCCGCGCACAAGATGCGAAAGGCGGTAACGCCGCTTGTGGGCTGCCGTAATGACAATTTGCCCGTCCCTTGCCTCAATGACGACCGACGCCCCTTCGTCGATTTCTACTTCCTGGGCAACCGTCTTCGGCAAGCGGATGCCGAGGCTATTCCCCCACTTCCTGACGACCGTGACCATGGTTCTATCCTCCGTTTATACACGGTATATACACTATTCTCGTCCCAGCTTCAAGCTCTGAATCTTTCTCTCTTCTCATCGGTCGCCTCTGAACGTCCATCGGTTAATCGAGGTTCGCCTGCCAGATGCGGAAGTCGGCCAGGGCGCGGTCGGCCAGGAGGCGGTTGCGCTCGCGGCGGTCGCGGACGATCTGGGACAGGCGCGGCAGCACGCCGAAGTTCGCGTTGATGGGCTGGAAGGTTTCCGGCGCGGACTGCGTGAGGTATCGAAGGAGGGCACCCAGCATGGTCGTGGCCGGTGGGCTGACCGGCTTCTCCCCTCGGGTGAGGCGGGCGGCGTTGGTGCCGGCCAGAAGGCCGGTCGCCGCCGATTCCAGGTACCCTTCGACGCCGCTGAGCTGCCCGGCGAAGAAGACTCCCGGATCCCCATGGAACTCCAGTGTCTCGCGCAGAAGCAGGGGCGCCATGATGAACGTGTTCCGGTGAGCGCTCCCGTAGCGGAGAACCTCGGCCTGCCGCAATCCGGGAATCAGACGGAGCGCCTCGAGCTGATCCCCACGTCGCAGGCGGGTTTGGAAACCCACCAGGTTGTACATGGTCGGCCGGCCATCGGGCCCCAGATTCTCCTGACGGAGCTGTGCCACCGCATACGGCCGCTTGCCCGTGCGTGGGTCCGTCAATCCCACGGGACGCATCGGGCCGAAGCGGAGCGCATCCTCTCCCCGCTCCGCCAGCTCTTCGATGGGAAGACACCCCTCGAAGTACTTCGGCTCCTCGAAATCGTGAAGTGCATACCGTTCACTCTTCAGCAGGGTCTCGCGGAACGCGAGATACTCGTCCCGCGTCAGCGGGCAGTTCAGGTAGTCGTCACCACCCTTCCCGTACCGCGACGCGGTGAAGGCGATCGCGTAATCGATCGAGTCGGCCGACACGATGGGCGAGATCGCGTCGTAGAAATAGAGCCATCGGGCGTCAGGGGGCACACCGGCCTCGGCGTCGAGAACCGTCGCAAAACGCTGCTGGAGATCGGCCGAGAGCCCGTCGGAGGTCAGGGGACCGGTCGCCACGATGACCGGCCGGTCATCCGGGAGTTCCGGAACCTCCTGGCGGACGACCTGAATCCGGGGATGCGCGGTGATGGCCTCGGTGACCGCCGAAGCGAAGCGTTCCCGGTCCACCGCCAGGGCCGAGCCTGCGGGAACCCGGTTCGCCTCGGCACAGGTGAGGATCACCGAGCCCAGGGCCCGCATCTCTGCCTTCAGCAGGCCGCTTGCGTCCTCCAGCGATTCCGACTTCAGGGAGTTGCTGCAGACCAGCTCGGCCAGGCGATCGGTCTCGTGCGCCGGCGTCCGCACCGTGGGGCGCATCTCAAACAGGCGCACGGTGCAGCCGCGCCTCGCCGCCTGCCAGGCCGCCTCGCAGCCCGCCAGCCCTCCGCCGATGATCGTGACCACCGGATCCCCCATGTCCAGAGCGTACAGCAGGGCAGCGTGACGGCCACAGGTTAGAACCTGAATTTTGCACGTCAAGACAATGGGGTCTTGATTTCCCTTGGTGCCGTTGGTCGAAACCACCGTGCAAAAAATTCTTTGCACCACCCAATGGGGTAGATCCC
>Ga0315285_10000668_pt1 | contig 35712 bp, 30 predicted proteins | sample YL17G09_36_MG_FD_203698 | JGI IMG/M metagenome (GOLD analysis project Ga0315285, IMG submission 203698) | Sediment microbial communities from Yellowstone Lake, YNP, Wyoming, USA - YL17G09_36 | ecosystem: Environmental > Aquatic > Freshwater > Lake > Sediment | place: USA: Wyoming | collected...
CTTGCCATTGTCGTGATTCATATTCTCCTCCAAGGTTATGGAAGTGGGCTGGTTTTGTCTCTCTCCATCTATAACCTTGTAGTTTATTACATTCCCCCTTTCACGTCATCAATTAAAAATCGCGGGGTTGTAGCTCTTATGAAAGGTATTCCAAAATCCACATATTTTGGTGGAGTACTAGTCCCATATCTTATGCTCTTTACCATATCTCTTAATTCAACAATAGGAAACTTCGAATTCTTTAACGCATCGATTTGCTGCCTAATCTCAACTCTATAATATGATGGTTCCCAACGTCCCTCTAGCTCGCCCCACCCTATAGCGAAGCAGAGCGGGGCTTTAACGAAAAAATCTATACGATTTGATTTTCTGAATTCTTTCCATGCATTTAAGATATCAGGGAACTCATCCTTATCAGGTCTTCCTGTTGCGTCATAGCCAATATGTTCAGCAATCGCCATAAAGATAGGATAATCTACAGAGAATTTTTCTCCTTCTTTCTTTTTTCTTAAAAACAAAAGTGAAGCTTTTACCCCAGACCCACTGTCACCACTTCCTTTACTTGATGGTCTTTTGAAAGCGGTTTGTGGAAGAGACACTACTCCTAAAATTTGAGCTCCTTCAGTTATAAAATCCCTCACATATTGAAGGCTGGAATTGGTTAAAATACCATCTGGTAGAACAATTCCCATTCTTCCACCGGGCTTTAAAAAATCAAGACACCGCTCAATAAAAAGTATTTCTGTATTTTGCCTATTTCTTCTTTTTGTTTTTCCGCCGAGTTCATATTTTATAAGATAAGGTTTTTCCTTTTCCTTGATAGAAGCACCAAAAGGTGGATTGGTTAAAAGCAGAGTGAATTTCTTGCTAAAATATTCTCTTATTTTCTGTCTTTTCAAAGACTCAGGATTATCAAGGGCATCGGCATTTTCAATATTCGTATGTCCATCTTCATGAATAATCATATTCATCATTGAAACCCTTGCTAACTGACTGTTTATCTCAATTCCATAGACTTGTTTTAGAGCAAAATTCTGCCAACGGTAAGCGGCATCCTTTTCATCCAGCTTTGCATATAATTCTTTTCTCATCCTCTCAAGGGTATAAATCAAGAATCCACCAGAACCACATGCTGGGTCAATAACAAAGTCGTTTATGTTTGGCTCTAAGAAATTTACCATAAAGGTAACGACAGGCCTGGGAGTAAAATATTGTCCCATTGCTCCACGGAAGACACCGCCTAAAAAGTGTTCATACCCTTCACCCTTAACATCCAAGTCAGTCCGAGCAAGAGAAATACCCTGTAAGATTTCTGCTACAGTATAGATTATTGGATTATCCACCTTGATAAATTCAATAAATACCTCTGGATCAATTTCCTGTGCATCTTTGTATATTTTCTTAATCCTTTCAGCAACCTCATTTAATGTTTCATAAGTTCCCACTTGAAATCTGTAATATTCATTCTTTTTAGTAAGGAATCTTTCATCCTGAATTTTACAATACATAAGCTTACTCATCTCATCGAAAGCTTCAGCAGGGTTTCTTTTCCCGCCTTCCCACAAGGCATCGTGACATTGCTGAAATTTTGCTAACAACTCATTCCTTGTCACATCTTTTAAATCCCACTGAGGGTCACCTTTTCGATATTTGAATTTAATTACTTTTCCATAGCGGACAGGAATGTCAGCAATAATATTCTTTTCTCTTTCTTCAGGAGGGAAATTAGCTACGTCAAAAGCAATCCTTACATTACCCGCAACAAGGATGGAGTATTTTGACCTTAAAGAATTAGCATTCCCGAACGCCTGTTCAATAGCCTGCTTTATCTCTGCCTGAGAAATTCCATCTTTTTTACATTCTACAACTATATAAGGCTTCTTTTTACCATCATCTTCATAAATTACAATATCTGCCTTATCTGTTGGTTCTCTTCGAGGGACGATGACTTCTAGGTCAATTCGCTCTTTCGGATATTGATACTTTTTGATTAGTTCGTAATAAAATGAAACCCTTACTTGTTCTTCAGGATCAAAAAAATTGTAACTCTTTTTTACAGCCAAATACTCAACCTTTTTCCCACTAACTTTGAAAAGTCCTTCTCTTTCACCTTCGTCTATTACCCCTTTTATGATACTCTCTTTAACTATGAATTCTACCATCATAAGCCTCCGTCAAATTAAGCCTTCATCTGCGAGACTTTTAAATCTATCTTCTGCCACAATAATGTGGTCGAAAACTCTTATACCAAAAATTTGTCCAGCTTCAACAAGTTGTTTGGTAATTTTGACGTCATCATCACTGGGCGTTGGATCACCGCTTGGATGATTGTGTACTAAAACTACACCCGTTGTAGCTTCAATTAAAGCATCCCTGAATACCTCTCTCGGATGCACTACACTGGTATTGAGTGTACCTTCAGATACAGTGATATCTCTTATCAATTTATTCGCCCCATCAAGTAATGCCACTTTAAACACTTCTTTCTTTAAATCTCTCATAAGCGGTATATAATAATCAGCCACATCCTTAGATTTCTTGAAAATAACTTTAATAACATCGGGTTGTGATTGTACTCTCCTAGAAACTTCAAAAGCAGTTGAGATGATAACCGATTTAGCTTCTCCTATTCCCTTTATAGTTGAGTACTCAGCAGGGGAGCGAGATGAAAGATCTCTTAAGCTACCATACTTCATCAAGAGTTCACGACCCAAATCCACAGCCGTCTTATCCTTTGTACCCTTGGCAATTAGGATTCCCAACAGCTCGGCATCGCTTAAGTTCTGAGAACCTCTTCTTAATAACCGTTCCCTTGGTCTTTCATCCTTGGGCCATTTAGTAATTTTAAGATTATATTCAACCATAATCTACATTCTTCTCCCCATTTTAAACATTAATGGCGAGTATATGCTTATACTTTTTGGGAATCAATTAAAATGTTGTCCGATAATTGCTAAGCTAAAAACGATAGATTGGAATTCATTGACACCCCCGCTCTCGTGGTATAAAATCGATTCAATACTATCAACCGTACTTCTTGCATGGCAGTGTAAATTGGAACGGCACAAAGCAACCTGATGGACTTTAAAGCTGTCCTATCAGCACTTTTGAAAAAATTCAACGAGAGTAATATAGAATATGCCCTCATCGGGGAATTTGCCCTTGGGTTGTGGGGTGTGGGAAGAACGACTGTTGATATCGATATGCTCGTGAAGCGTGATGATACAAAGAGAATTGATGAAATTATGAATGAACTTGGGTACGAGTGTAAATACCGAACTGAGAATGTTTCTCAATATCTCTCTCCATTAAAAACCTTTGGTGAAGTAGATTTCCTCCATGCGTTTCGGGAGACAAGCTTCGAGATGCTCAAGAGGGCGGAAGAGAAGGAGGTCTTTGGTAGCTCTTTAAAGATTAGAGCGGTCAGGCCGGAAGACCTTATCGGACTGAAACTGCAAGCTATTAAGAACAGACCTGAGCGAGAACGGCAGGATATGACAGATATAGAATCACTGCTCTCTATTCATGGCAAAGCACTCGATTGGTCTTTAATTCAAGGATATTTCAAGATCTTTAAGATGGAAGAGCGTTATTCACAAATGCTGAAATGGAAAAATAAATGACGATTCCTAAAAAGGTAGTTGAAGAACTAATCAAGCTTGCACGCTCCGATGCACTCAGGAAGGATATGGAAACAATTGCTTCGAATCGACATAATCCCTTTGTCAAGGAAGGCAAGGTAGATGTGGATGCATACATTGAATTTGTCACCCAGTACAATGAGTTTATTAACCATACCCCTAAACCTTTTTCTCGAATCATTGACAAAGACATGAAACTGTAGGATTGCCAACAGGGTTCAAGGAGTCGAGGGGTCCAGGAATCAAGTGAAATCAGAACTGGTGTGTCGGTTGCCTTTTGCAACCTCGCGATGACATGATACCTGTTTCAGATACTCAATAATAATGCGAGTGAAGGAGGAAGTAAGAATGGCAAAAATAATCGTGCCCCATGCAAATGAGCGGGAAAAGGAGATGTTTAAAAAGCTCAACATTACTCTTGTTGATTCAATCAGTGAACAAGAGCTTGAGAAGGTCCTCATCGATTATCTTAAACGGCATAATGTCCTCCACCTCGCCACCTGTAGAGACAACGAGCCACGCTCAACCCCTTTAGAGTATTTCAACAATGGTTTGACGGTCTATATCTCCTCTGAGGGTGGGGGTAAATTTGCCAACTTAAAGGCAAACTCTAAGGTCTGCTACTCCATCTGTGACCCCTATGAACCCGCTGAAGATTTCTTTGGAGCTTCTGGATTACAGGGGTGGGGAATCGCTTCTACTTTCAAAAAGAATGATGACCTTAAAAGGTATGAGGTAATCCATCAATACTCCCGGAATAGAGATGTATTGAAAAAATACGGGCTTGAAGAAGTGGCGAGTAGAATCAACTTCAATGTTATTACTATCGAGCTTATAAAGATTCGCTACCTCGACCTGAGAAAGGGTTTTCGTAACGTGATGTGGGAGAGGGAAGAAAAAAGAAAAGGAGAACAAGATAAAATGTAGTAATCTTTCCCGACCGCGCTTTTATTTGGTCACCTCAAGGAGTGATTGCAACTTTTCTATACGCTCATTCCTCTTCTTCGCTACCAGCTTGAACGCCCTTGGGATATCTGCCATTAAGTAGAGCCTGAATGAAAACCCTCTCACACTACATCGCTTGTCACTTCGAAGGAGCGAAGCGACTGAGAAATCTCATGCAAATTCAGGGACTTCTCCCAGAGTTTACCCTGAGCAAAACCGAAGGGGTCGAAATGACAATAGAGCCAAAACAGGGGTTTTCGTTCGGACACTAATTAATATCAAGGTGGGGATTTACTATGTAGGGTAGAGAAACAAAAAGGGCAGAGCCAATGTTGACTCTGCCCTTTAATGAAACCAACAGTATATAATAATCTCTTCCACTTATTCCGTAATCAACAGAACCCCATCAATCATTTCCTTAACTTCTTGTTTTAATCCTTCGTCCTCTTGCATTGCCTTAACTATCACCGGACTCAACTCATAGTAGAGCTTTATTATTTCCCGCCCTTCAGGAGTTGCACTCAGTATACTATCCCGGACATATCTTAAAAGCTCAGTTGTCTCAGAATCTTCTCCATAGATTGCCTCTGAGGGGCAAATACCCACTGTGGTAGTAGTAGTGATTACAGTGCTGGTAGTCGTGACAGCGGCGGTAGTGGTGGTAGTGGGTGGTGCTTCATAGCGGAGGGCGATGGGCACAGTAGTACCACCTACCGCGAAGACTTCACCAGCCCCGGTACCCCACACACTCCATAGATTCTCTAAAGTTCCACTGGCCATGTCAGACCAAGCAGTACCATCATAATGAAGGATAGTACCCCCTAGACCTACAATAAATATATCACTTGCTGAACTGCCCCAGATACCAGTGAGCTGGATGCTTCCTGGCGAAATACCGGTTACGGGAGACCAGTTACTGCCATCATAGTGAACCACTGTGCCGTTTAAACCTATGGCATATACATCGCTTGCGGAACTACCCCAGATATTCGTGAGGCCGAAAGCCGCAGTACCCATAGGAGTTATATCCCATGCAGCGCCGTTGAAATGGTAGATGCGTCCCGCGGTCACATCAACGGTAAATACATCATCTGATGCACTGCCCCAGATACCTCGGAACGCATTACCAACAAGGGTCCACTGTAGAACCCAGGCAGGACCTACGCCATGGCAGACGATGCCCGCAACATCCGTGATAAAAACATCAGACGAAGAAGTTCCCCAGACTCCAAAGATATCAGCTCCTCCTGGTACTACTGCACTTAAATCGGTCCAGTTTGCTCCACCGAAATTTAATACGGTGCCTCCTTGACCTACCGCATAGATATTGGATGCACCTGCACCCCAGATAGCAAAGAGGTCAGTTGCTATTGGCGTTGTCATCGGTGCATCCCACCTGGTATCTGAAACACCATCATCATCCCCATCCCCATCGTAGTGGATGATTTGGCCAGTCTGACCTACCGCATATACATTCGTTGCCGATGTGCCCCAGACACCATAGAGCAGACCACCCGTTCCTGCTGAAAAGGTCATCGGATCCCACTGGGCAGCGGCGTCTCTTTCTGCCATTATACATAATGGCAGAAGCATTAACGCAATCAGGATTAATTTCACCAGCAATTTCTTTTTCATTTGCTTCTCCTTTCCTGTGTTAGGTTAACGTAGTAAGATTCCTTTCAATCTGGGCTTGTATTTATCAGTTAATCCATTTAATGTCAAGAAAACTTAATAGTCTAACTACTTTTTATTATCTCAAATAACCTATTCCCCCCCTCCCGTAATCAACAGAACCCCATCAATCATTTCCTTGACTTCTTGTTTTAATCCTTCGTCCTCTTGCATTGCGTTAACTATCATCGGACTCAGCTCATAGTAGAGCTTTATTATTTCCTGCCCTTCAGGAGTTTGGCTCAGAATATTGTCCCGAATATATCTTAAAAGCTCAGTTGTCTCAGAATCCTCTCCATAGATTTCCTCTGAGGGACAAATACCTGTGGTAGTAGTAGAGGATATAGTGCTGGTAGTCGTGACTATAGCTGTGGTAGTGGTGATAGGTGGTGGTTCATAGCGGAGGACGATGGGAAACCCTGGGCCAGTTTGATCTACACCTTGACTAGTGCCACCTACCGCAAAGACTTCGCCATTGCCAGTACCCCACACGCTGAATAGATTCTCTAAAATGCCACTTTCCATGTCAGACCAGGAAGCGCCATCATAATGAAGGATAGTACCCCCTAGACCTACAATAAATACATCGCTTGCTGAACTGCCCCAGATACCGGTGAGCCAGTTTGTTTCCGAGGTAGCACCGGTTAAGGGAGACCAGTTACTGCCATCATAGTGAACCACCGTGCCTAACTGACCTATAGCATATACATCGCTTGCTGAACTGCCCCAGATATTCCATAGCGGTTGAGCCGCAGTACCCATAGGAGTGTTATCCCATGCAGCGCCGTTAAAATGGTAGATCCGTCCCGCTGTCCAATCAACGGTAAATACATCATCTGATGCACTGCCCCAGATACCTCGGAACGCATCACCAAGAAGGGAAAACTGTTGAGTCCAGGCAGGGCCAGCCCCATGATAGATGAGGCCATTATCACAGGTGATAAAGACATCAGTCGCAGCAGTTCCCCAGACTCCATAGAGACCAGCTGGCGCTCCTATGAGGAGACTTATATCAGTCCAGTTTACTCCATCGAAATTTAACACAGTACCAACAACCGCACCTACCGCACCCACGGTATAGATATTGGTTGCAGATGCGCCCCAGATGGCATGGAGATTAACCGTTGTTCCCGAGGTCATCGGTGCATCCCACCGGTTATCAGGAATAGTATCATTATCCCCATCACCATCGTAGTGGATGATCAGGCCATTCTGACCTGCGGCATATACATCCGTCGCCGATGTGCCCCAGACAGCAAAGAGCGAACCATTGGTTACCGGTGAAAAATCCATCTGAGACCACTGGGCAGCGGCGTCCCTTTCCGCTATTATAAGTAATGACATAAACACTAATGCAATCAGGATTAATTTCACGAGCATTGTCTTTTTCATTTACTCCTCCTTTCTTATATTAGCCCCACTCACTTAAAAATATGTTATTTTCATTTTCCTATATGGGGTCGACATTCAAATTACCTATACCTTAATCACACTTCAGCCCTTTTTGCAATGAAAATTTCATCAACGCTACTAAAGAGCTTTCTCCTCCTAGCAATCACCATCTAACCACAACCATACCGCGAAACTTATCCATAACGATAAGTGATCCCCTTACCACCTCTAGGCATCTGGAACGTTATTGCATCCCTCACACAGGCGACTTCACAGTTACCGCACTCCAGGCAATTTCTGAGGCGAGCAACTCTCGCTTTCTTTCTCTTCATTTCAAAAACCTCACCTCCGCATACGATAATACAATTGCCGCATCCATTACATCTCTTCAAATTGATTTTGATAAATGACTCCTCCGTGGCACTACTATGACCCATCTTTTTACTCCCTTTTAAAATGGATGATCGAATACTTTGTTTTTATTGAATGACTCTTGATTTTTCTGAACCCATTTGAGTATCCGCGGGAATATGTTGGGACTCCTTAGGAAAGGACTATAGAGTGTCAGGATGTAGTTAATCTTGGTCGCAATAATCCAGGAACCCAGTTCCACATAGCCAAACTCCCCCACCTTTTCAGGTCTGGGCGCTCCCAGGATAAAGGGGGAAGCGGCAATGCGCATATTTTCTACCATCTCATCCACACTGCACCCGTGGTACTCACCAAAGCCAGCTCCCCTCGTCCAGAAGTAAAGCATGGTGGGACTGACCTCATCATGCTCACTCTTTAACTCTACCCCTCTGAGCAAACGGGCTGTCTTGTATCCGGCAAGTGCCTCTTCTGAAAGATCTCCCTTTTCAAGCAGTGGAGCTACATAGTTGGCAGCGATATAGCCTTGCCCACAGATACCTCCCACCCCGCCTGCATCACCGCAGATAATAAGTCCGTCCATATAAGGTTTTTGCAAAGGTGGACCCGGCATGAAGGTGGATTGCCGTTGGATCGGTCTATCAGGGAAACCCTTGCAGGGTCTTAACATCCGCTTCACCTCCATTAGATTATAGAGATTTCTTATGTAAACATTTCTAGGGTTCTTCTTAGCTTTGAGAATATCACTCACCGGTGTCCAGCTGGTAGGGGCATTCACCGTTACAATGCCTCCTGGCCGCAGGGTAAGGGTACACGCCTGCCAGTGGTAGGGAGGTGTAATTGTGGAACCAAAAAATATGTGGCGCCCATAATCTACGTACTCAAACATCTCCTCTTCTGAGCGGAACTTCCAGGTCTCCCCGTACTGGTACCAGCAGCGAGTCGTCTCCCACTTTTTAAGCAGCCCTATCTTTTTAGCAATGCGTGAAATTCTCCCATCTGCTGCAATGGTAAGACGCGCCTTAATCTCTTCCCCCCGATCGGTGATGACACCATTGATCTTTCCCTTGCTCCGCAGCACATTTACTACCGATGTTCCTGTCTTCAATGTAACTCCAGCCTTAACTGCCTCCTCTACCAGACCGCTTACAAAATCTGGATTATTCAATCCGTAGGTTTCTTTCCAGCCATCACCGGGGGCCTCGGTATGAAATTTGAATACTACCCTGTTTTCCTTGTTGACGTAGTAGTGAAATCCTCCTTTACCCAAATCACCCGGGTGGAGGTGGGGTATGTTCTTGATTACCTTTTTCATCAGCTCTGCCAGCTCGGGACGTGACTTCCCATGGAAGGTCGTAGGAGCATATTCAGTAGCACCATGGCACTTACTGCCTGGCTCCCGACTCACCTCCAGGAGCACGGTTTTAAATCCCCTCTTTGCCAGAAAGTATGCAGCCGTTGCACCATTCGACCCCGCGCCTACTACCACTACATCGTACACCATGTATCGTCCCTCCTCTCACCCTAGTAACTAATCGTGTGTGTTTAATTGAAAACACACCTTTAATTCTACACTTCTTCAACAGAATAGGAAATTCTTTTTTAATTATTCTTACATATTGACTCATCCACCATACTATGAGAAGAATCAGTCATATACTCACTTGAATCCTTGCCCCCTAAGACCCCTTGAACCCTATCTGAGGAGTTACCCATGACCAGAAACGAACTCGTGCATACCCTTAAAGAAGACTTAAAAGTTAAAAAGGAAATTATTGCGGTGAAGATTATGAAGAAAGCGCCCTCTCATATCCCCCCGTATGAGGGGCAAGCGACACCCGGGATGTGCGCCCTTGTGGGTGAAATCTTAAAGCAACCCTCGGTGTGGTATGTAACTAAAGATAACCTGGGATGCTTTGAGGCTTTGACCGGCACAGGAACCTGTGAGAACATGCCCAGACAAGAGTACCTCGAATTCATGATAGAACAGAACAGATCCTACCCCATGCACCAAGACGATGCTACCCTGATACACTACTATGATAAAGTCGACTCCTTCTTTATTCATCCGTCGATTGATGGTGGTGGCATTGCGGTAGGACCTCTTGCAAAGGTTGAAAATCCCGACCTGGTGTTACTCTTCCTCACACCGCATCAGGGCGATATTTTAACACGTGCGCGCGCTTATGGTGGTGACTTCACCAGAGGGTTCGGGGGGATGGGAGGATGCATCTTCAACATTCGCTATACATTTGTTACAGGTGACCCCTGCTTCTCTACCAGTGACACCGCGTGGAGAATGTTTGCCGGCCTTGATGAAAGCGAGTTGACCTATACCTTCCCCTACCTAAAACTGCTTGAGATCGCAGACAGGATAAAGCCCACGGCAGAGTATGTAAATGGATTCAAAAGTATGTTTTAGAATACTATTGAGAGGCTTAATAGGTGTGGCGATCACAGGTATCTTTTCATTCCCCACTTCCGTAGAGGACCTGGAAGGAGGAGATAACTGTAGGTCCCTTTAAGCATAAGGTTTTTTAAGACTGTTCCCAATCTTTAATTATTGATAATACTTCTTCAGCATCATAAGCTGAATTAAGAGTCTGAATGAGATGCCGACTTTGCGCGGCTTTACTGGCAAGCGCCAAGACCTGAATCTGGCCATCAGGCTTCTGAACCGGTGAGATGATCAGAAAAACACCCAGGATGGGATTCTCAGTAAATACATCAACCACTCCCTGGCGGGTCAAACCGAGTGCGACCTTTGGTGAATCAAGACCTTCTATCCGTGCATGAGGAAAGGCTACCCCTTCATTAAAGAAGGTCGAACTCTCCTGCTCTCTTTTCCATACGGCATGGTATATAGTTTCGCGATCAAGCTCCTTATAATCTTGCGAAACAACATCTACCAAATTTCTAATAACCTCTTCTTTGAATGCAGGCTCCTTCCAAATTATAATCCTGCTGGCTGATATAAAACTGCTCAGCGTCGGCTGCTGCATGGGATGAGTTGGTGGCCCTATACTACCAGGGCCCTTTTCTACCTCTACAGCCGCTTTACGTGAGGCCAGTCTATCGGCTCGGGTATCAAGAACAACTATAGTAATACCATCGGCGTTCTGGAGAAGTTGTTCGGCAATACTCTTTTTCCCTATGAGCTTTTTCCATAATGGTAGTGGAGAAGAAGTGCCTATAACAATATGTCCAACCCGATATTCACGTGCAAAACGGAGAAGGGTATCCGCAATATCTTCACCTTTATAGGTAAAGACTATTGCCCCAAGTTGCTTGGCGAGAGTTAAGGTGCCCGATAAAACACGCTGTGTGTGGGCATCTATGATAGTCGGCTCTTCAGAAGGAGTTTGAGCATATACCGCGTACCAGTTCCGATTAAGCTTTCCTGCCAACCGTGAGGCATAGCGGAGCAGCATTTCACTATTGGGACCCTTCGAACTCAGACATACCATAATCTGGTCAGGAGTAGTGGAGCTTTCCTCTTCTATAGGTTCACGCCTTCGCAAATCAATCTGCGATGCCAGTTCGCGCAACGTCAGTTCCCGGAGCTGCTCCAAATTAGACGGAATAAAGAAATTACTAAGGGCGGTCTCGATACGCTCTTTCGGATATATTTTCCCCTCCTCCAAACGCTTTCTGAGGTCTTCGGTGGTTAAATCCACATTGACGATTTGGTCTGCTTCAGCAAGAACAGTATCGGGCATTCGTTCGCGCACCTTGACATGAACGGTTTTTTCAACTGTGTCGTAGAGGCTCTCCAAGTGTTGCACATTCACGGTGGTGATAACATGAATTCCTGCGGCGAGAATATCCTGAACATCCTGATAACGTTTGGGATTGCGGCTGCCGGGAATGTTGGTATGGGCTATTTCATCAATAAGTGCAACCTGCGGTTTCCGAGCAATGATTGCATCGACATCCATTTCTTCAACAATAATACCGCGATATTCTTGGCGAAGTTTCGGGATGACTTCTAATCCATCAATAAGCTTGGCAGTTTCAGCACGGCCATGGGTCTCCACAAGTCCTATAACCACATCTATGCCCTCCGTCTTGAGTCGATGACCCTCCAGCAGCATCTGATAGGTCTTCCCCACACCAGCACAGTATCCAAGGTAGACCTTGAGCCGTCCGCGCTGAGCACGGCGAATTATTCTTAAGAATGAACTGGCTCTATCTTCTAGCATTGACAACTCACCTGCTATTATCTAGTGAGAGGTTCAACATAAGGACATTTACCCGAGGCTCACCCAAAATCCATACATCACGGCCCTCAGTATGTGCTTTTGTGTTTTCAAGCACGATCTGCTCACTCATGCCACGTACTCTGGCAACACGACCTGCCTGTAATATGGCATTTTTGACAGTAATGTGGGGGTCCAGTCCACTCCCTGAAGCGGTAACCGCATCGGCAGGCACCAAGGTATCGGAAGCAAGCCCATTTTCAGTACGATAGTCAACAACGCGTTTCCTTACTGCCTCTATTAAGTTTTTTGAAAGAGGACCTAAATTGCTCCCACCAGAATTGGCAGCATCATATCCCAGTCCTGCGGCAGAGGGCCGTGGATGGAAATATTTTGTATCATCAAATCGCTGGGCAAGCAGACTAGAACCAATTACTACTCCCTTTCTAGTTACCAGCGAACCATTGGCCTCATGGACAAAAAATAACTGGGCCATAATCCATACCATCAGCGGATACACACCGCACAAAAGTATCGCTAAGGATACCGTAGCAAGCAATGCAATCCGTAGTTCTGCAATAAGTGTTTTCATTCTATGTATTCCTTTCTACACGAGATGAAGAGCGTTTACCAGGAGGTCAATAAGCTTTATCCCGATAAACGGCGCCACCAGTCCTCCCAGACCATATATGAAAAGGTTCCGCCGCAAAAGTACCGCAGCCCCGAGCGGTCGGAAACGGACACCGCGCAAAGCCAAAGGTATTAGAGCAATGATGATGAGAGCGTTAAAAATGACTGCGCTAAGTATTGCGCTATTCGGAGAATTAAGTTTCATAACATTCAAAGGCTGGATAACCGGAAATAGCACAATCAGCATTGCCGGAATAATCGCAAAATATTTCGCTACATCGTTAGCGATGCTGAAGGTTGTCAGAGCACCTCGGGTTATCAGCATCTGTTTACCAACTTCAACAACTTCAAGAAGCTTGGTAGGATTAGAGTCAAGATCTATCATATTCCCTGCTTCCTTGGCTGCCTGAGTTCCGGTATTCATGGCCACCCCCACGTCAGCCTGGGCGAGGGCTGGTGCATCATTGACACCGTCCCCCGTCATAGCGATCAGATGGCCGGTGGCCTGCTCTTTGCGTATCAGCGATAGTTTATCCTCAGGCTTAGCTTCCGCAATGAAATCGTCAACGCCTGCCTCCTTTGCAATAGCAGCCGCGGTCAACCGGTTATCCCCTGTAATCATAACGGTTTTAATGCCCATCGCACGAAATCTGTCAAAACGGTCTTTCAATCCACCTTTGACAATATCTTTAAGGTGGATTACTCCAAGCACGCGTGTGGTATCAGCAACAACCAAAGGCGTACCACCTGAGCGGGCAATGGTATTCACCGTTTCCTGAACCTCTGGCGGAAATGTGTCTCCGACAAACTGACACATTGCATCAGCTGCCCCTTTTCGGATATGTCTCCCGTCAATATCTACCCCACTCATGCGGGTTTGAGCGGTAAAAGCACTGAATCGTGCATTGGGCATCTCAGAGATTGACCGCCCTCGCAAGCCATAGTGTTTAGCCAGCACCACTATGCTTCTCCCCTCGGGCGTCTCATCAGCCAGCGATGCTAACTGTGCAGCGTCTGCCATATCCTCAACGCGAATACCAGAAGCAGGAATAAATTCGGTTGCCTGACGCTCACCAAGTGTAATGGTTCCTGTTTTATCAAGCAGTAGCACATCAACATCACCCGCTGCTTCCACAGCTCGACCACTCATGGCCAGGACATTTTTTTGCACCAGCCGATCAATTCCAGCAATCCCAATAGCACTTAAAAGACCCCCTATGGTGGTAGGGATAAGGCAGATGAGTAATGCAACCAGCACCGTGATGGAGAAAGAGGTTCCCGAGTAGAGGCCAAAAAACTTCAGGGTCATAATCACGACCAAAAAGATAATGGTTAGTGCCGAAAGAAGTATCGTAAGGGCAATTTCATTTGGAGTCTTTTGCCGTTGAGCTCCATCAATAAGACTTATCATTCGATCAAGAAAACTTTCTCCAGGATTTGCAGTAACGCGAACTTTTATATAGTCAGACAAAACCCGCGTTCCTCCTGTGACCGCACTGCGATCTCCACCAGCTTCCCGTATCACCGGAGCAGATTCACCGGTTATGGCTGATTCATCTACCGTGGCAATTCCTTCTATAATTTCCCCATCAGCTGGTATGATTTCTCCGGCAGAGATGAGCACAATATTATTTTTATGCAACTGTTCAGCAGCAACTTTTTCAATCAAACCGTCGGCACAAAGGCGATTGGCGATAGTCTGCGTGCGAGTCTTTCGCAGTGCATTGGCCTGTGCTTTCCCCCTACCTTCTGCCATAGCCTCGGCAAAATTTGCAAAAAGCACGGTAAACCAGAGCCAGAGTGTAACCTGCAGTGTGAAACTAAAAGGTTCATCCTGAGCTCTGAAAACAACCAGGAACGTGGTTATCGCTGCTCCCATTTCCGTGACAAACATCACCGGATTTTTCATTAACGAACGGGGATTGAGTTTTTTCAAAGATTCAGCCACTGCTTGGGCAATGATAGCACGGTCAAAAAGAGAATGCCTTTTCGCAGCCACGAGTTTAACTCCGTTAATAGAGAATGTTTGATCCGGTCATCAGAAAATGCTCTACAATTGGTCCCAGCGAGAGAACAGGGAAGAAAGTGAGAGCTCCAACAATGAGCACAGTTCCTAACAGCATCGCCATAAATGTAAAACCCGAGACGGGAAGGCTTCCCTCGCTCGCGGGGATTAATTTTTTCTGTGCCAGGTTTCCCGCCAGAGCTAGTATAGGTACAATCATAAAAAACCGGCCCACAAGCATTGCTATCCCCAGAGTTGTATTAAACCACACAGTATTGGTGCTAAGCCCTGCAAAGGCACTGCCGTTATTGCCGGTTCCTGAAGAATATGCGTAAAGTATCTCACTTAACCCATGTGGGCCTTTGTTATTGAGCCCGGCCAGTCCCCAGCTGCTTACCGCAGCCCAGGCGGTAAAACCAAGAATACTGAAGATTACTATAAGTACGGTAAGAACACTCATTTTTACATCGTAGGCCTCGATCTTTTTCCCGAGATATTCAGGGGTACGTCCGACCATCAGGCCACATAAAAAAACGGTTAACACTACAAAGACCAGCATCCCATAAAGACCAGTCCCAACACCACCGAAGACAACCTCGCCCAACTGTATGTTTAGCAAAGCGATTAATCCACCCAGCGGTGTCAAGGAATCATGCATCGAATTAACCGCACCACAAGAGGCGTCTGTGGTTATCGTAGCAAATAGTGATGAATTGAAAATTCCAAAGCGTACTTCCTTGCCCTCCATGTTCCCGTCAAGAGGATCCACCCCAAGAGCATACAGCCGGAGATTACCAGCAGCCTCTGCCCACCAGCATACTGCAAAAGCTGCCAGGAAGAGTAGTAACATAGATCCCCAGACAACCCATCCGTGTCTCTGATTTCTCACCATTCGGCCAAGGTAATAAGTCAGTCCGCTCGGAATAAGGAAGATGGACAGCATCTGGATCAAATTGGAAAGTGGTGTAGGATTTTCGTATGGGTGGGATGCGTTGGCATTCATGTATCCCCCACCATTGGTTCCCAACATTTTAATTGCCACCTGTGATGCCATAGGCCCTTGAGCAATAATCTGGGTACTGATACTCTGGTCTTTTAGAGTACTGTCTATAACTGTAGCCTTACTATAGGGCTGAAAATTTTGAATCATGCCCTGCGACAAGAGGAATACAGAATATATAAGGCATATTGGTACAAGTAGATATAGATTTATCCTGATGAGATCCACCCAGAAATTACCGATCGTTTTAGTGCTGTGCCGCGCAATGCCACGTACCAGCGCCGCTGCTATTGCAATACCTGCTGCTGCTGAGACAAAGTTCTGGAAAGTAAGCCCCACCATTTGGGAAAAATAAGACATCGTAGACTCACCTCCGTAACTTTGCCAGTTGGTATTAGTAGCGAAACTGACTGCCGTATTGAACGCCAGAGGTGGACTTAGTGGTCCAAACCCCTGAGGATTGAGTGGTAGAAGATGTTGGAGGCGCAAAATAGCATAGGTAAATAGCAAACTGACCAGACTGAAAGCGCACAAAGACAATGCGTACTGTTTCCAGTTTTGTTCATTTTTAATATCAACGCCGAGGAGACAATACAGAAACCGCTCGAGAGGTTTTACGATCGGATCAATATAGGTCTTATCTTCTGCATCCAGAACCCTGCACAAATAAATACCAACAGGTTTTGTAAGCAGGGTAAGAATGCCGAGGAACAGTGTCAGTTGAATCCACCCTGAAATATTCATATTTATTTCTCTCTTCAGAATTTTTCTGGTCTGATAATCGAGATAAAAAGATATATGATCAAGATAAGTCCAATTATGCTAACCGTTGTTTCTAGCATGTTTATAAGCGTCCACAGAATCGAATATACAAAAGGCACAGTCCCCCAAAAAAAATTATAATTATTAAAATGTAGATTAGATCGCTCATCGCTCTCATCCATTCTTAAAAATTATGTCTGCCCGTTTAAGGGTAAACGTGAAGGTGCTGCCTTTCCCTTCATTGCTTTCTACTGTAATAGTTCCACCATGGGCTGCGACAATTTCTTTAGCTATGGCAAGCCCAAGCCCTGCGCCAGGCTCAGATTCTTCATCTGGAACTCGAAAAAATTGTTCAAAAATTCTATTAACATATTGCTCGGGGATACCCTTGCCGGTATCAGAAACGGAGAAGCTAACCCATTCATTGTAAGCCTGTGCGGAAATGATTACTGTTCCACCCGGGGAAGTGTATTTCAGTGAGTTAGAAAGTAGATTAGCAAAGACATGACCGATTCGTGTCTTGTCAGCCCAGACTTCAGGCATATCATCCGGCAACTCAATTTTTAAACTAACTCCGTGATCCTTGTAAGCACTCTGAAAAGGTTCCACTGCAAGCAGTATCATTGAGTGAGGAGATATCGCATGACAATCCATTTGTGCTCGCCCGGATTCGAGCCTACTTATATCAAGTAAATCTTCAATAATATTGTACAACCGGTCGCTGTCATCCCGTGCAGCAATCAAAAGCTCTGCTTGTTTGTCAGTAAGAACCCCCACCTTTTCTTCCAGAAGTAGATGGATTGCCATCCGAATGGAGGTGAGCGGTGTCTTCAATTGATGGGACACAGTAGAAATTAATCCCCTCTTCATATCATCCTGCTGCCGTAACTGTGTAATGTCTTCAAAGATAAGCACAATACCGATGGGTTGTTTCTCATTATCAAGAATCGGTACAGCCTTTGGACGGAAGAAGCGTTCCTCGCCTTTTAAGAAATGCTGGACAACTGCATAATTGTCTTTTCCTTCAACAGCATGACTACTGTTAAGAGCATCGTTATAAAGCTCTGTCACCCACTTAAATGGGATATTCCGTATCTGGATCTGGGGTTTTAGACCAAAAGTCTCTCTGGCTATTTCGGTTGCTAATTCAATCCTTCCCTCTAAGTCGACTAAAGCCACAGAATCAGGCAGACTATTAAATGCCTGTTGTGTAGAACGCTGAACTCGAGTCAGCTTAGTTTGATCACTGCGACGGAATGCACGAAGACTAGCTGCCATGGCATTAAATGCCTCTGAGAGTCGGCCAATCTCATCCCGAGAGTTGCTCTGGATAAAGAGTTCGAGATTGCCTCGTGTAACCTGGTCAGTAAAACCAATAAGCCGAGCAATTGGGCGAAGTATCCACCTGCCGGTAAAATAAATAAAACAAATAGCAACCATGGCTCCTGTAAACAAAAGAAAGTACATCCGTCGTCGAGCTGATGCCGCTTTAGAACGTGCTCGGTCATTTGCATTACTCATATTATCTTGATTCATTTGTAAAACTTCTTCAGCCGTGTTTTTTATTTGCTGGAAAAGCGGTAAAAGTTTTGTGAAATAGACATCACGCCTGACTTCGGAAGATAAACCGAGACTACTTACATGCTGTACTGTAGCCTTATATTGTGTAAAAAGATTTCTAATAAGATTCGCTTTTTCTCCTTCATGTGGAAGAGTAGTGTTGTTCAATTCAACCTGCAGTGCTTTTTCAAAGTCTATTTCATTTTTCGCAATATATTCATTCCCAACTTTCTCATAACCAAGCATAATGAAAAGAGCACCATCATCCATACGTTCCAGGGCTTCTTTCATTTGCTGGCATGCAATAACACTCCGGTAGTTTTCACGCAAAATAACATCTATGGATTGTCCCAGGTCGCTAAGGTCCCTTATGCTTTGCACACCAATGAGCACAATAACAAAAAGAAGACCACCAAACCCAAGAGTTAATTTTTGACGAAGACCAAACATTTAAATCCTCCCATAAACAATATCAGCAAACGATGTGCCAACACAACATCTCTATAACAATTTGAAAATTATGGATTATTTTATCCTAAGCAGACTTGAGGTTTTGTATTTTGCAAGGAAGGTATTGTAAGGATCTTGCAAATTGCAAGGCTGATTGTCAAAAGAAGGTTATAGAGAATTGGCTTGTACAACTATCATTAAATGCCGTACTGCTTGCGCCGGCGCCATAGTGTGGCTTGATCGATGCCGAGTACCTCAGCAGCTTCCTGCAACGACTTGGTAGCAGCAAGCACTCGCCGAATATGCTGTTCCTCGATCTTTTCTAATGAGACTAAATCACCTATTTGAGGAATTGCTTCATGCGGAAGTAATTTTTCAGGTAGCTGTTCAATCCCCACTTGGTCAGTCTGGCAGATTATCGCAGCACGCTCGACAACATTACGTAACTCCCTGATATTGCCAGACCAGCCATAATTTTTAAGTGCCTGCAGAGCTTCTTTGGTAAAACCTAAAAAATGGCGATGGCTTATACGACCAAAAAATTGTAACAATCGCTCGGCAAGCGATACCACATCATCCTGACGTTCACGGAGAGGAGGTAGGGCAATCTGAATTACATTAATCCGATAGAAAAGATCTTCCCGGAATTGGCCATCTCGGACAGCCTTTTCCAGGTCTATATTGGTTGCAGCAATGACTCGCACATCTGCCTTGCGTGTCACATGATCACCAATCCGCTCATATTCATGATCTTGAATAAAGCGCAATAGTTTAGACTGAAGGGATAAAGGCAAATCTCCTATTTCGTCTAACAATAGCGTACCGCCTTCGCATGCCGCAATACGGCCAGGACTATCGTGGACGGCTCCCGTAAAAGCCCCTCTCAGATGTCCGAACAATTCGCTTTCCAGCAATTCTGCAGGAATGGACGGACAAGAAACATTACCAAAAGGCTTGTGAGCCCGTGTGCTCCAACTATGTATCATTCGAGCCAAGACAGTTTTGCCAGTACCGCTCTCGCCTCGCAGCAGAATCGTGACATCTGAAGTTGCAACTTGCCGCGCCAAACTGAGTGCATGCTGCATAGCAGGACTGTTAGTTGAAAAATCTATTTCAGGATTTAATCTTCTCAGGTCCTCCTTTAGGACGGCTACCTTTTGCTCCAACACGCATACTTCAGCCACTTTTAAGACAGCAAGTTTTACCTGGGAAGGTGTAAACGGTTTAGGTATGTAATCAGTAGCTCCACGACGCATGGCCTCGACAGCTGTTTCAATAGAGGCATACGCTGTTATAACAATTATCTTAAGCCATGGCGTTATAGCGAGTAACTTTGGTATCAAATCGAGTCCACTGGTTGTGCCCAGTCGGAGATCCACAAATGCTACTTCAAAACTTCTTCGGGATGCCTCAGCAACCGCATCCTTAAAATTGCTTACTGTGATAACCTTGTGACCCTCTGTTTCAAGGCAGACCGATAAAGTTTTGCGAATATTGACTTCATCATCCACAACCAGAATATTTAAAGATGAAGCTGATATGAGGTCTCTCATCTATAAACCTTGCTGTTGAGTTTTCAGTTACTGGCTAAATTACTATAGTGTTATTACCTTTATTGCTTCCCCAGTTCAATAATTACGTATAGAGGTAAAACAAGATTGTTGAAAATCTATTCTAAAGTAAGCACCTCACTCAATGCCACTACCCCAACATCTCATCATCCCTTCATCCTGAGCGCCGTGGCTCACTAGGCATGTCTTCGCTAAAATCAATTTGAGACATCATCATTAAGAACTGCCATTTCCTCTCTTGGGCTTCCTTCCTGATATCTTCATTTTTAAGGATAGCACATTGACCACTCTCTCTTACAAATGAGCAATAAAGGTTCACATAATCGCCCAGTAGCTCTACTGCCTGAGCACCATGCGCTATCGGTACATTTCCAAAAATCATACCGCTTGAAGAATACGCTTTAAACTGTTTCAACGCAGGATAAATTTTGTTGATCTCATCGGTGAGCTCATCTACCATGCCTGATAACCCTTCATACTTCTTCCTTAGTTTTCCCAAAGGTTCATCATATCTTTTGAGATACTCAGAGTGTTTGGAGAGAGGAATCATATCAGTAATCACATGGATGTACTTTCCTTTATGGACATCAACGTCCACTGCAAAGAGAGGAAGCGGAAGGGTGTCGTCAGGAATAAGCATGATCACAAAAGAGTTAGAGGGGTCAAGTTTGTCTCTCTCGAAGAAATTTTTAATTTCTACATCGCGTATTGTTTGAACCCTGAAGGTTTGGAACAAAGCTAATGCCTTCTCTCCCGGATCATACCACTTCACCTCGCCTACCCGATCCATCCCAGGTATTTTTGACGGGACTTCTTTCAGATCACCATATATTGCTTTAAGCTTCTCAAAGATCATAGTGCTAATATCAAAGGTATTAATATCTAATGCCATACCCATCCTCCCTCAACAAAGATTAATCAATACTTTTTTCTTAACCCTATCAAGAAGACATAAGAAAATTGCTGATATATTCGCACGCCTCATCACATCTTTCTACAAAAAAACCATGATTTACTTCTGGGAGCTCTACCAGTTTACTTTTAGGTATCTGGTCAGCAAGAAAATGAGCATTCTCAAGTGGCACCATCACATCTGCATCTCCAGTAATTACCAGTGTAGGAAGATTGATAGTGCTAATTTCGTTTTGAGTATCATGGCTCATAGCCGCACCAAGCTGTCGCATAAAGGAATCCGGACCCTGGTCCCTCTTGTCATACACCATTACCTCTTTCATTAACATTACCTGATCAGGTCGCTCAGCAATAAATTTTTCAGAGAGAAAAAATGGCACCAGCTTTCCAACACTTTCTTCCAGCGGAAGTGTCGCACTCTCCATTAATCCCTGGATTACCTCAGGTTCAGCAGGTGCATAGCTAAAATTAGGGAGGGTACAGCCTAAGACCAGCTTATCGATTACCTCAGGACACATGAGCGCACACTTCTGGGCAATCATTCCTCCCACTGACACACCAAATAAGTAGGTTTTCTCTATACTCAAAGCACGAAGCAGTGCCCTGGTATCCTCAGCAAAAAGGTCAGTGGTGTACTCCATCTCCGGTTTACCACTTCTCCCTGCTCCTCTATTGTCGAATATAACTACCTTAAAGTAAGCGGCAAAAAGGGGCACCATCCACTGCCACATCCTCGCTGAGCATCCCAGTCCCATAATCATGGTGAGAGGATGCCCATGACCAATAACCTCATAATATATTTCGATCCCATTCACCCTTGCCGTAGCCATGGCTTCCTTACCACCCCTTCAATTGCTTCTTTTATAAAACTTCTGTATAAAACTTTTCTGCTTCTTTGAGCGCCCTCATTGCCGGCTCAAACATCACTTTCCGTTTCACCGTCTGGGCGAGGAAGAATCGCTGCAATCCCATCACCTTTCCGCTGTGGGTTGATGAGGAAGAGCCATATACATCCTTTGAAGGATTCCATTTGCCCTTCTCCACATAGTCATGGAAGCCTATCACATCCTTGGAGGGGATGACGCGTTCAACAAATTTTCTTAGGAGCTTACCCCGATTATCCCACATTGGCCTCTTGAGTAGTTTTCCCTCTTTAACTATGTTCTTAAAAATCTCATTCAACCAGCTATTTCTGACGAATACGCTGTTATAACCGAATTCATGTAAGCGAATTTCAGAAGCAGTCACCCCTATACTCACGTCTGCCTCCTTGCTGATGATAAAACTGGGGCATACCATACATCCCATTGAAATTGCTATGTCCTGAAAATCGGTATACTTAAAAGGATAATAGTTCCCATCTTTAGTCATTACTCCATCCTGGACATACCAGAGAAAGTTTTTCCCCTCATTTAAAAATTGGTATAACGTCTTTTTGGTATCCTCAGCATACTTAATAACATCTTCTTCTTTAACTCCCAATCGCTGATAAATAGCATCAATCGCTCCATACTTGGTATTGGCAAAGCAATTGATACCTATGGCAAAGGTAAGTTTACCAATCAACTTCTCTGCTAACTTAGAAAGCCCCTTGAAGATCTCACGCAGCTGCGGGTCATCTTTCAAAAGCTGGAGCTTTCGCAATCCCTCCACATGGCAGGAAAGCCCTACCACCGCAAAGCGCTCATACCCCGAAACCTTCTTCAAATCATGGAGGACAGGGCTTATTTGATTTTTAGAACGACATCCTCGCAAGGTTTCTTCCGGACAAGTAGAAACAATGGTTTTAGCATGATGGCAGATAAAATAGTCTTCATGAATGGTACCCAAATGGAGGATCGCATCTACTATCTTTTTCTCAAGAAGATAATAAAGCAGGGTGGTGGTGGTCCCGCCGGTAGCCGCCCTCTCGTAGATCTCATCATGCAATGCCCGGGAAGTAAACCGATCAATGTAACGACCTACCCTCTTTTCAATCTCATTTCGCTCCTCGCCAAAATACCTTCCTTTGATTGTACTCAAAGGGTAAAAGCTCCGGGGACAACCCTGATAGCAAAAACCGCACTTATTGCACTCTCCCACCAGCGTAGGGATAGTATTTTTCATCTCGATTGCCTCTTTTGGACACAGGCTTACACAGAGACCACAACGTGAACAGGAAAACTCAATCACCTTTTCTAGAGCAGTAAAACCAGCCTTTGAAATCTCCAGGTGTTTATTTAAACGTTCACTGTCCATACTCTTCTCCTTTCAATTAATCAGGAATCTCCTATTGACCAAAGAACAAATCTAATGCCCTTGTCACCCCACCTTCCTTGCCGAAAAGTTTCGTGTATACCTTAACCCCGGGATCATATTCGACTATGGTTTTTAAATACCGCTCGAAGTTCTCATGCGCTTTCGCCAGCGCTTCTCCAGTAAGAGGGAGCGCCCCCTCAACCACCTCTAAAAAAACAGCAAGGTACCCCCTAAATAATTGTAACGCATCACTATCCTGATCCTCAGTAATATTTACCAGACAGGCTGCTTTTGAAAATATATTCTGAATGGGTCCCCGCAAACTCGTTTTGTTTTTTAGAAGAGAAGGATACTTCCCTCTCATCTCTATTAATCGTTCATAGAGGGCAGTATCATCAGGCCGCTCTCCCCCTTCTCTCCTGTGGATATCCAGTATGAATAGTCGCCCCCTTCCTTTGATTACTATATCAGAAGTGAATATGGGAAGATCAAAATCCACTTTTGGATTAAAATAAATTGAATACACATCCCTCAACCATGGAATGGTTGCCTTCATCAAAAGTATTCGTATAAATCTTTCTGAGCTATACACCTCCCCCTCAATTTTAACCAACCCCAATGTCCTCAGTGGTCTTTCCGGAAAAGGAAACTTGAGAGAAACCGGGTTTAATACTACCCTCCCCTTCAGCTTATCCATCACAAACTCATTGATATCCCTGAGACTGCCCATTGTAAACACACCTTTCTTTTCGTGTCCAAAATACAATAATAACCTTTTAATTCTGTTAATCTTTGCAGTATGAGATTGATCGTCGCTTTTGCTCCTCGCAATGACTTAATCGATGCGTCTTTATTGGATTTTGTCATTGTGTAGCGTAGCAATCTCGTATTTTGGACAGGTTTGACTTTTCTTAAAAACTTCCGAATGAGGAGAAATCACCATGCCGGTGATTGGGTATCCCTACTCCACTTTTTTCGTTGGCGGAGCGTAGGTAGTAGTTTTCCCCACTCCCGCATAGTTACCCTGAAATGAAGCTATTTCCATGCCAAAGAGTAGAAGTGGATCAGACATCTTGAGCATTTCTTCTTTTCCCCTACCCAGAAGCTCCTCATTCACGCTGATTGCGAGAATATCCCCGATAAAGTTATTCTGAGTCTCACTGGGCCGGATAATCTGGCTCAACCGACATTCAATATGCTGAAAACATTCTTTAATCCTAGGGGGCTTTACTTTAAGCGCCGGTTGTGAAGTCAAACCTACTCTCTCTATTTCACTTACCCCTTCAGGGTAGATCAGACCAGTTTCAGCTACCTTTTTCATAAGTGAATATGGCGCATAGTTAATCACAAACTCTTTCGTACTCTCAATATTTTTAGAAGTATGCCAGACGCTGTTAGAGCAGAGTAGTATTTGAGGCCTCTCAGGGCTAGAACAAAATGGGAGTATAAGCCCGAAAGGCGCAGCGTTTATCCTCCCTTTAGCATCAGCAGTAGTCACAATAGCTACCTGGAAAGTAAGCAGTACGTTATTTAAGTGCCATAAAAACTCTGGGGCTATCTCCTTTTTCATACACATCCTCCCATACTCAACTAATGGTAACTTATTAACATTTAATCGTACTATTTACAAACACCAAGTGTAAAAAGTGATATAAGTTTCTCTTTGAGGGGATGAAACAAAGGCTAAAAAAAACCTTATAGCCATAAAATTTTTTACATTACCCTTGACAATCCCCAAAAAAGTAATTATATTTTCAAACTTTATATCTGAAAAATTGTATAAAACAAACTAAAAATATGAAAATTGTAGAAAATATCAAAAAAAATTTAATAAGTGCCATTAACTGTATTTATTTATCTTTAAATATAAAATTTTCATTGAATTCCGACTTTGATTTATATATAGTAAATCTATAGAATTACTAGCACTCTTTATTATAGAGTGCTAATCACCATTAACAAGAATAGAGGAGGTGGTGGTAAAAGATTTAGGTTTTAATACAATTTTTAATTAAATAATCTGTAAAAGGAGGTTTAGAAAAGATGAAGATCAGACCATTACAAGACCGAATCATTGTAAAACGTATCGAAGAGGAAGAGAGGACAAAAGGCGGTATAATTATCCCTGATACCGCAAAAGAAAAACCTATGGAAGGTGAAGTAATCGCCGTGGGGTCAGGAAAGCTATTAGAGAATGGTACAAAACAACCCCCGGAAGTAAAGAAAGGTGATAGGATTCTCTTTAGTAAATACGCCGGCACCGAAGTAAAAATTGATGGGGTCGAGCATCTCATTATGCGAGAAGATGACATCTTGGGAATTATAGAAAAGTAACCACTGTAAAAAAGGAGGTTTTAACAAATGGCAAAAGAGATAAAATTTGAGCAAGAAGGGCGTGCTGCTATCCTGAAAGGTATTAATACTCTAGCAAATGCGGTCAAGGTAACCCTTGGTCCAAAGGGGAGAAATGTGCTTATTGAAAAAAGCTTTGGTTCCCCCACCATCACCAAAGACGGTGTAACCGTTGCAAAGGAAATAGAGTTAGAGGACAAGTTTGAAAACATGGGTGCCCAGATGGTGAAAGAGGTAGCAAGCAAAACCAGCGATGTGGCTGGAGACGGAACTACCACCGCAACTGTGCTAGCTCAGGCAATCTATAGGGAAGGTATAAAACTGGTTACCGCCGGTCATAATCCTATGGAAATCAAGAGGGGTATTGATAGAGCGGTCAATGTGGTAGTAGATGAGCTTAAAAAGATGAGCAAAGAAACTAAAGGGCAGAAAGAAATCGCCCAGGTGGGAACCATCTCTGCTAATAACGATGATACTATCGGTAAGATTATTGCTGAAGCAATGGATAAGGTAGGGAAAGAAGGAGTCATCACGGTTGAAGAAGCAAAGGGAATGGAGACAACATTGGAAATTGTAGAGGGTATGCAGTTTGACCGCGGTTATCTCTCACCCTACTTTGTAACCGATGCGGAGCGGATGGAGTGCATTCTGGATGAACCCTACCTCCTCATTCATGAGAAGAAGATCAGCAGTATGAAAGACCTGCTTCCCATTCTGGAACAGATCGCCCGGAGTGGAAAACCCTTCCTCATCCTCGCTGAAGATGTGGAAGGCGAGGCACTCGCAACCCTCGTGGTCAACAAACTGAGAGGAACTCTCAAGTGTGCTGCGGTGAAAGCCCCTGGCTTTGGTGATAGAAGGAAAGCAATGATGGAAGACATTGCCACACTCACCGGTGGCAGGATGATCGCTGAGGATCTGGGCATTAAGCTAGAAAACATCAGAATGGAAGATCTGGGTCAGGCAAAGAGGGTTACCATTGACAAAGACAACACCACCATCGTCGAGGGAGCTGGAAAGAAAGCTGATATAGAGGGAAGAGTAAAACAGATTAGAGCTCAAATTGAAGAGACCACCTCTGACTATGATCGCGAAAAGCTGCAGGAGAGACTAGCCAAGATTGTGGGTGGCGTAGCGATAATCAACGTGGGCGCTGCAACCGAAACGGAGATGAAAGAAAAGAAAGCCCGAGTTGAAGATGCCCTCCATGCCACCAGGGCTGCGGTTGAGGAAGGTATTGTGGCTGGTGGTGGAGTCGCGCTCATAAGATCAATGCCTGCATTGAGTAAACTGAAACTTGATAGCGCGCAACAACTTGGCGTTGACATAATAAAGAAGGCGGTAGAAGAGCCCCTTAGATGGATTGCTCAGAATGCGGGTTATGATGGCTCGATTGTAACAGAAAAAGTCAAAAACGGAAAAGATAGCTTTGGCTTCAATGCCCAAACGGAGCAGTATGAAGACTTAGTGGAGTCAGGTATCATTGATCCTACCAAAGTGGTACGATGCGCCATTCAGAATGCTGCCAGTGTTGCATCACTTCTGATTACTACTGAAGCGCTGGTTGCTGAAAAGCCAAAGAAAGAGGAATCCAGAATGCCGCCCATGCCTCCCGGTGGCGGGATGTACTAAAAACCAGAATACACGGGACGATAAAAGCCCCCTTTATAAGGGGGCTTTTATTTTTAGATTTCCGAACCTTTTTCAGAAATTGTAGTAAAACTAAAAAGGAACGTCATCCTCTATACTCACATCAGCAACATCCTCCGGTGGGGTGACCTCACCCGCATCTGACCGCGCGTGGTCACCTGCGGGACCGAGCATCTGCATAGTGGTAGCAATAATCTCGGTTACCCTCCTTTTATTTCCGTCACGATCTTGCCACTCCCGCGTTTGCAATCTCCCCTCAATATACACCTGCTTTCCCTTGGCAAGATACTCACCACAAACTTCTCCTAATTTTCCAAAGGCAACAATGCGATGCCATTCCGTCTTGTCGGTCTTTTCACCGTTTTTATTAACAAAGTTGACACTGGTAGCCATTCTAAAGGTTGCCACCGGGGTCCCATTATTGGTGTACCTCACCTCCGGATCAGCACCTAACCGACCAATAAGGATTGCCTTATTTACACCTGCCATGACTCCCCCTCCTCAAAAAAATAATTAACACTTCTCAATTTTCTTAGCATTCTATCACTGAAAGAAATAAAGTCAACCATTTTAAACCCCTCCGATCCCCCCTGTGTGCGAGGCTCTTTTTATCTTGCCATTATCAAGAAAATTTAATAAGTAGTTAAAGGCACTATCATGTAAGCGAGTACCTGCTCAAAACCACCAACCGCAGGTCACTAAAAGATTCATGAGTAAAACACCCTTTAAAAATCCTCACCAAGGGCATCGAAACCGCTTGCGGGAAAGGTTCCAAAAAACAGGGCTTGAGGGATTCCACGACTATGAGTTCATCGAACTACTCCTGACCTACGCTATTCCCCGGAAGGATGTAAAACCTATCGCGAAAGAACTGATTCAACGCTTTGACGGCATCAAGGGGATATTTGATGCCTCCCTTGAAGAGCTCAGCTCCCTTAAAGGCATTGGTGAGCGAACAGCTATACTTATAAAACTTTTAAAAGAGGGAACCACTTTATACCTTAAAACACAAATCAAAAATAAAGAAGTGTTACGTTCCCCCCAGGAGGTATTTAATTTTTGCCAGTATGCACTTTCCGGTGAGAGGAATGAAAAATTTGCCGTCATTTACCTCACCACCAAAAACGAGGTAATCGATGTCGAGTTTCTGGAGGAAGGTACTGTCAACCGGACAGCAGTATATCCCCGTAAAGTCATTGAGGGAGCTCTACGACACAACGCCTCTGCCCTGATCTTTGTTCACAACCATCCCAGTGGAGACCCCACACCCTCCTCTACTGATAAAAAGCTTACCGAAGATCTGGAAAAGGCCGCTTCCGCCGTGGATATCATTGTTCACGATCACCTCATTATAGGGAAAAACGCCCACTTCAGTGGAAGAGAACACGGCTGGCTCCTCAAATAAACTCCATTAGAAAGTTTGGATGGGGCTTTAACCCCCACCCAAACTTATCCTTTGGATCAGTATGATGCGTTATCACTGTGTAAGACTTCTATAAACGCTTTGCATACACTCCGCCATGAATGTGGGGCTTTCTAACGGAGTAAACCTTTCCCACTTTAAAATTATCCTTCCACCTTGCTTCGTATGCTAAGTCCTTCGATTCATAAATTCGGTTACGAATTTATTTACTCAGGACTTAGTGCTGAGTGAGCCATTGCCCATAGAAATTCTCCCAAAATACGTCGCTGTAATTGCGAATCGAAGCACTAAGCTTACACTACCGTCCTTTGACCACTAAAAGAAATTATTTACAAATTCCTGTAGATACATGGTGGTAGAGGAACTAACGACAGGAATAAAATACGTTGAGGAATGTTGCTATTCATTTCGCGAAACGGTATACTCTAGAGCTATTGAACGTACCGGATAAGGTTACCCTAAGCAGATAGTAGTACTTCTATGATCAATGTTGAGAACCTCACTAAAAGCTTCGGAAAGCAGGTGTTATTCGACGGAGCTAGTTTCAGAATTAATCCCCTGGAACGAGTCGGTTTGGTAGGAAGAAACGGGCATGGGAAAACTACCCTCCTCCGCCTCATCGTCGGCGAAGAATATCCCGATGCAGGTACGATTACCATTCCTAAACACTACCGTATAGGCTATGTTCGCCAGCAGCTTGAATTTACTGAAGACACGGTACTGAAAGAAGCCATGAAGGGGCTCCTCTCCGGCAAGCAGGATCACCACTGGGAAGTAGAAAAAATTCTTGCGGGACTAGGATTTTCCAACGAGGACATGCAACGCCACCCCAGGGAATTCTCGGGAGGACACCAGGTGCGTCTGAACCTGGCCAAGGTGCTTGTATCGGAACCCAACCTCCTTCTCCTCGATGAACCAACCAACTACCTTGACATCACCTCGATACGCTGGGTTGAGCGGTTCCTGCTAAAGTGGCCTCATGAACTTATTTTCATCACCCACGATCGAAGTTTCATGGACAAAGTGGTTACCCACATCCTGGGAATACACAGAAAAAAAATACGTAAGATGGCAGGAACTACTGGAAAGTTTTACGCACACATCGCCCAAGATGAAGAAGTCTATGAAAAGACTCGCATGAAGGATGAACGCCGGCGAAAGGAAATCGAAGAGTTCATACGCTGCTATCGAGCAAAAGCAAAGCTCACCAATCTGGTGCAGTCCCGGATTAAAACCCTTGAAAAGATGGGAAAACGTGAGAAGCTGGAGAGGCTTAAAACACTCGACTTCTCATTTCGGAGTAATACATTTTATGGAAAGTATGTCCTAAACATCCGTGATCTTTCTTTCTTCTATACTCCCGATAATTCGCTTATTAGAAATTTTACCATCAGCATTGGTCCCCGTGACCGCGTGTGTGTCATCGGCAAAAATGGGAAAGGGAAAACCACTCTGCTCAAACTTCTGGCAGGAGCACTTACACCCCAGGGTGGCACCATCACCTACAACCCGCGCACCACCATGGGGTACTTTGAGCAAACCAACATCAGCAGCCTGGTTGAAACAAGGACGATCGAGGAGGAAATTACTGCATCTCTCCCGGAAGTGGAGAGGCAGCTGGCAAGAAATATCTGTGGTGCCATGATGTTTGAAAATGATGCAGCGCTCAAGAAGATCAGTGTGCTCTCAGGAGGAGAGAGGTGCAGGGTAATGCTGGGCAAGCTCCTGGTAACCCCCCTTAATCTGCTGCTGCTGGATGAGCTCACCAATCACCTCGACATGGCGTCTTGCGATGCGTTGCTTGCCGCAATCGACAGCTTTGAGGGTGCCGTGGTAATGGTTACCCACAACGAGATGTTTCTCCACGCCCTCGCTGAGCGATTGATTGTATTTACCAATGGCGGTATCATGGTAATGGAGGGCAGCTATCAGCGCTTTCTGGAAAAAGGTGGCTGGGGTGATGAAGCAGTACTTACCCGTTCTGCTCGCCAGGGAGAACGCGAAAAGAAATTAGGTGAAAAACAGCGCAGAAGAGAACTGAGGCGCACACGCTCCGAAACTATCATTGAGCGCGCGAAGGTTCTCAAACCCCTCGAGCAACGAATGAGAGAGGTAGAAAACGATATCGAAGCACATGAAAAGAAGCTCACGGAGCTGCACGCAGCGTTAGAGAAAGCCTCTCAGCTACAACACGCTACAAAGATAGTAGAGCTTTCTCAGTCCATTCACCACTCTCAGCTCTCAATTGATCGTCTCTTTGATGAGCTAGAGCAGCTCACCATCACGTTTCAAAAACAGAGAGCACTATTTGAAAAAAAGCTTGAAGGTAACGAGGCTTCACTCTCCGAGGGGTAACCAATAGTGTTATCGCAGCAGTGGAAAATAGCAATGAGTAAAAAAGCTTCCCCCTCACCTGGTTAAAAAATGTATCTTTTCACATGACTATAAGAAAAGAGATTATAGAACTGCTCCGCACCGGAGAGTGGACTGCACAGGATATCTCTAGGACCATGCGTATCCCCCAAAAAGAAGTGTATGTACACTTAGAACACGTACACAGATCCCTTAAGAGTAACTTTGGAATAACCCCCCCCGAATGCCTGGCCTGTGGATTCACCTTTAGCAAAAGAAGTGCGATCCGCTCTCCCAGCCGCTGCCCCCTCTGTAAAAGTGAGCACATCAGAGAACCGCATTTCTTTTGCACTAATCGTGGGAGAAAACATACTGTAGGTGATAGACAATGAGAAGATAAAGTGCTCACGTTAAAAAAAGTGAGGATATGGGGGGTAAGGTAATCATTGACTACTGTGGCGTCGATGTAGATGCTGTATAGGATGTTATCGAAAACGTACTCCCTTCCTTACAACAAACACTCGAGAAGATTCCCGAATCAACAAAGTAAATCATTGTTGTACAAAATAGGGTGCTTTACTTCATTCGCAATGATCATGTCCAGTTTTAGAGCAGTTTTCCGGTCATTGCGAGGAGCTGAAGCGACGTGGCAATCTCAGCTAATAGTGAAAAGCAAAGCGTAAAATTAAATCCTATTTTGGACAATAATGAGAGTAAATCATCCATGTCTTCACTTACAAACCTTGAGGAGCTTACCATGCAGGAGAAAAGAAACCATCCCCGTTTTACTACTACAGTTAAGGTTCAAGATATCGCTACCTTAAAGACCGGATTGACTGCCAATCTTTCCCTCGGTGGCTGCCTCATCAAAAAATCAGAAGAATTTGATTTTTTCCCTATCGCCTCCCGACTCACACTCAAGTTTGAACTCCCGGGAGTAGATGAACCGATAGTAGTGCATGGGATCATACGCCAAAAGGGGAAACAGCGAGAAGGGTTTGGGATACAGTTTGAAGTTATCGATAAAAGGGCGGCGTACTATATAGAAAAGCACCTGGGAACTTTTCTGTGAGTTCGTCAGTACAATATGGGGTCAGGCTTAAGTAATTAATTATTGATTTTTACATTTATTTTAGCTATTGGTGGAATCATGGCTCGAAAACCTCGTATCCATTTTCCTGGTGCATTCTACCATGTAATTGCCCGTGGGAATGGGAAACAGAATATTTTCCATGATGAGACAGACTGCCAGCTCTATTTGAAGCTATTAAGTGAGTATAAGGAACGTTTACAGTTCTTCTTGTACGCATATGTATTAATGCCCAACCATTTCCATCTTTTAATTGAGGTGAGAGAGAACCCTCTCTCGCAGCTGATGCATGGGCTTCTGTTTCGCTACACGCGTCGTTTTAACAGCAGATATAGAAAAAGTGGACACCTTTTTCAGGGGCGCTACCAGGCAATTGTATGTGAGAAGGATACTTATTTTTTAGAGCTTTCAGCGTATATTCATTTAAATCCGGTGCGGGCAGGGTTGGTGAAAAATCCTTCTGATTATCAGTGGAGTAGCTGCCGATCATATATGAGCAAAGGGGAGGATAGTCTGGTTGACAGAGATTTTCTTTTGGTTCAGTTTTCGAAGAGGAAATCATCGGCAAGGAAATTGTATAATAATTTTGTAATGAGTCGTATAAATAGTGGTCACCGAGCTGATCTTTATCAATTAAAAGACCAGAGGTTTATAGGGGCAGAGGAATTTATTGAGGATGTTCATAGAAACCTGAATGAGGAACTGCCGGTGAGGTATGATATCTCAATTATGGAAATAGCTTCTCACGTGGGATCGATATTTCAGATAGAATCTGATTTATTGTATAGCCAGACCCGTAATCGTAAAGGAGCATGGGGACGTGCGATGGTGGGATATTTAGGGAGGAAGTTGAGTAGATATAAAAATAGAGAAATTGCTGAGCATTTCAAACGGGATCCCGAAGTGATGAGTGCGTCTATTCGGAAGTTAGAAGAGAGATTGAGGAGGGATAACCTTTTCGCACAAAAAATGGAAATGGCGGAGCATGTTCTCATTCACCAAAAAAAGAAGAAATACTTAATTACTTAAGCCTGACCCCATGCCATATTTAAGTAATGTGACAGTTTTGTCGATACTCTATCCTATGGGAGGAAAAGGAGTTTTTGGGAATTACCTCCCGTGTGGGAGAAGGCAATGGGTGAGAGAGATCGAAAGAGGATGAAGATAGGATGGATGAATCATTATCATAAGATACACGTTCTATGGGGCGTCTTAACCATAGTTGTTATTATCGGGTTGAGTTGCAGTAGAACGGAGGTGAAAAGACCGATCAAAATAGGGTTATGTATATGGCCCGGGTATGCTCATGCGTTTGTGGCACAGGAAAAAGGTTTTTTTAAAGAGCATAAGGTGAGCGTAGAATTGCTGTTGAAGAAGGATACTGTTGAGGTAGTTGAATCGTATCGAAGAGGGGAGCTTGACGGTTTATTCGGTGTTTTTCCTGATATTATTATGCTCAATGAAGAGGTGATTCCTACTCAGGTAGTCTATGTGGTAGATTTTTCCGTCACAGGAGATGTGATCGTGGGGAGGCCAGAATTACGCTCGCTCTCCGATCTCAAAGGTAAGAAGGTGAGTTTTGAAGGAATCAACTCTTTTTCCCATATTTTTGTCTTAGGGGCACTGGAAAGAGTCGGGTTAAATGAGGCTGACGTCCAATTTGAGATCATCCCTGCATTGGAGGTGCTTACTGCCCTCGAGGAGGGCAAGATAGATGCCGGCCACACCTGGGAACCTATCAAGTCCCGTGCTCTGCAAAAGGGGTATAAGATACTTGCCAAAGCTGGTGACGTACCGGGAGTTATCATTGATGTACTGGCGTTCAGGGCAAAGGTAGTGACGGAGCGACCAGATGATATACTACGCATCCTCAGATCAATTCTGGAAGCAAAAGGTTTCACCTCTTCACACAGGGGTGAAGCGATGGAGATAGCAGCGAGGGCAATGGGTACTTCCGCGAAAGAATTGGAGAGCGGGTTCAGTGGGATTCAGTTTCCTGATGTGAGAGAGAACCTCAAAGTGATGACGGACGCAAAGGGGTCGATGACATTATATAGAGCGGGTCAGATGGTAATAAAATTTTATGAGGATCACGGACAGTTGTCAAAACGGTACAATCTCCATAGCATTATCGAACCATGTTTCTTGGAGCAGTTAGCGAGAGAAGAAAAATGAGATTTCGAACTAAATTCACTTTCTTATCGGGCGGACTTATTTTATGTATTGCCGTGGTTATCACCTCCTTTGTGTATTACTCACTCGTTTCCACCATTGAGTTACAGATAAAGAGTAGCTTGGAAGAATTGGCCCACGATATAGTCGATGAGATAGATAAAGCGCTGTATGAGAGGCACTCAGACCTCAAAATTATCGCTACGGATGCGATACTCACTTCCCCCTCTTCCACCCGAAAACAAATTACGGAGCGATTGTTGGTATTTCGCAACACCTATAAGAGTTATATATCCTTCTCATTTTATACCCCGGAGAGGGTCAGTATCGCCGATACCTCAGGATTGCTTCTGAATACGCAAGACCCCATGAGTCCTCACTGGGAAGAGGTGTTGCAGGGGAAGATGAGCAGCGCGTCAGATGTAGCTATGTCTCCTTCGCTCAGGATACCGGTGATATATTTTGCTTCCCCGGTGAGGAACTCAGGTGGCGAAACCGTTGGGTATGTGGTGGCGAGAATACCGGTATTTAAATTATACGAGGTGGTCGAAGAGGTGAGCGGAGTCTATGGAGGGGATGAGAATATAGAAGTGGAGGTGGCGGATAAAAGAGGAATACGGATTTTCTCTAATCATGACCGGGGAACTATTTTAACCGATACTATCTATAACTGGGATGCTATACAAAAGTTATTAGCCGGCATGAATGTGGGCACTATCATGCATGAGCATGCGTCAGGAGAAAAATACATTTGTGCCCTTGCTCGTGAACGGGGGTATGCAGACTTTAGGGGCAATGGGTGGACATTGGCGATTCATGTACCTCAAAAGCTTGCCTTTGCCTCTGCGGTTGCCTTGAGAAACAAGGTGGCAGCTATTTTTATAGCGATTGCTGTCTTTACCACGGTGGTTATCTCATTTTTTGCCCGTACCGTTTCTAACCCTATAACTAAGTTGAGAGACTTTGCCGTTAAGGTGGGTGAGGGAAAGTGGGATGAAGGGTTAGCGGCAGCAACACAAGACGAGATAGGTGATCTCGCACAGTCGTTTAATCAGATGGTAGGCAATTTGAAGAACATTACTGCCTCGCGGGATGTGCTGGAAAAGGAAATTGCGGAGCGCAGGCGGATGGAAGAAGTGCTTCGACGGGCAGAGGGCGAGCAGTCTATCCGGAATAAGATTGCCAGGGTCTTCCTGACAGCGTCTAGTCCCAAATCAAGCGAGTATAAAATCTTTGGTGTGAATTAGCGCTACGCGACTGATCGCATAGCCAGAAAATTAACAGTGAGAGGCCACCATAGGTGCTATATATGATGTTCACAGGCATTA